>ERZ856578.147-NODE-147-length-134358-cov-10.441097_pt1 | contig 134358 bp, 85 predicted proteins | sample MGYA00514384_ERZ856578 | MGnify/ENA primary metagenome ERZ856578 (study PRJEB29103, sample SAMN06111958) | human gut metagenome | biome: human gut; feature: ankylosing spondylitis patient; material: healthy_person | host: Homo sapiens | place: China:Hangzhou... | reverse complement strand
AAAGGCCATATCACCCGATAACCGATGATATGGTCTCTTTTTTATGCTTTGTATAACCATAGTCTTTGTAGAACTCACGTATTTCACGGGGACAAATATAGTAATATTATTTAAATTGTGCTTAAAAATACAGCATTAACGTTACCAAATAAGAATTTTAACATAATAGACTGCAATAAGAAATGTGGCTAAAGCCAATAATACCCCAATATCTTGACCGTCGGTTGAAGCAGACGGCAATCGAACTCAGGTTAAAGCCATGAAGGGCATGAGTTCTACAAAAACTATGGTATTAATGTTAAACTGCCGGGCTAATTTATGTATACCAGGTATTTCAGTTTCAGTATGGAAGGTGCACAGTGTCAATGAGTTTCACTAGTACTCTTGAGCTCCCCACTTAAGCCTTCCGAAGTGGTTAAAAGTGTCTAATTGTTTAATTCTAATTTTAGCTTATGTTGACAAACTCGAAACTGGTTAAAGCATTAGTTCTTGCAACTGTATTTGGTACAGCCGGGACTATCAATGCATCAGTGATCCCCACCTCAGCAGGTGCTATGATCGCACAGCAGAATGGAAAAGTTACAGGAGTCGTAACAGACGATATGGGTCCTGTAGCTGGTGCTTCTATCTCTATCAAGGGTACTTCTTACGGTACTATTTCGGATATGGATGGTAAATTTACATTGGATGGTCTAAAGAAAGGTTCTGTACTTGTTGTTTCATTTGTCGGTCTGACAACCCAGGAGATTGTCTGGAACGGACAAAGCACTCTGAATGTAAAGTTGGCCAGTGATACGCAAGATTTGGATGAGGTAGTGGTAGTAGCTTACGGTACAACCAAAAAGTCCTCATTTACCGGATCGGCTTCAGTGGTAAAATCCGATCAGCTGGAAAAGATTTCTGCCACTAGCTTCACAGAAGCATTGCAGGGTATGAGTGCCGGTGTAAATGTTTCTAACAACGAAGGTAACCCGGGCGGTGAAACCCGTATCCAGATCCGTGGTATCAGTTCGATGTCAGGTAAGACAACCCCGTTGTATGTGGTGGATGGTATGCCTTATGACGGTAGTATAAACTCTATTTCACCTTCCGATATCGAGTCGATGACGGTTTTGAAGGATGCGGCAGCTTCTTCACTGTACGGATCGCGTGCAGCAAACGGAGTTGTGGTGATTACGACCAAGAAAGGTAAAGCGGGTAAACCGGTTATAAACTTCCGTGGTGCCTGGGGTACTTCCGATAACGCCGTAGCAAATCCTAAAAAGGCAGACCCCTACCAACAGCTAACTAACTTATGGCGTGGTATCTATAATGACAAACATTATGTAGAAGGGCTGGACTCAAAGACTGCGGGCGATTATGCTTCAGCCAACCTGCTCTCGCGTGCCGTCAATCCGCGTGTCAATTCAAAAGGGGAAACAGTATATGTCACTCCGTTTAAATGGACGGGTGATGCTTCCAATTATGTAATGCATGATGGTGCCGGTAATTGTTGGACAAACCCGGATCTGGAAATGGTGTGGGACGAGAGCGATTATGATTGGTATGGTGCCTTGTTCTCACGCAAACTGCGTCAGGATTACGGTATTGATGTCAGTGGTGCTACACAGGATGGCAAAACCAACTACTTCACCTCTTTATCTTATTTGAATGATAAAGGTTATGCTAATAACCAGTACTATAAACGTTATTCATTTCGTGCCAGCGTCACAACTGAACTGACCAAGTGGCTGAATATGGGTGGAAGCCTGGCTTATAGCTATTCACGCCAGAATATCTCCGGTGCGACCCGTGCCACAGTATATACTAATACGCTGAACTCACCGTGGTTGCGTAACGAAGATAACACAGCCTGGTATACTTCCCAAAAGACCGGAAAGCGTATCTATGATTTTGGTGAGAATTCAGCGAACTTCTTCGGTATCCACAGTTTGGCCAACTCCGGTGACTATTGGGATAACCCTAACGATGACGACTTCAATAATAAAGAAGGCGGTATGTTGACAGCCCATTATTTCGCAGGTGTGAATCTTCCCTTCGATATAAAATTCAAGACGAATGTCAACCTGGATGATATTACGGAAACGTATTACCAGTATGGTTCGGCTGTTCACGGACAGGGACAACAACAACCTTATGGCGTTACCGTGCTGACAAATGGTGGTTGGGCTCAACGTGAAAACTATAAAACTCAGTCCGTTACATGGAATAACCTGTTGACGTGGAATAAGTCGTTTGGCGAACATAACCTGGATTTGATGTTAGGACATGAGTTTTACCACTACAACCGGCAATATGATAAGAGCTACGGTGAAGGTATCATGCAGATGGGACAGTTTGAAATGGCTTCTACAACAACCAACTGGGAAGTAGATTCTTATCGTAACCGTTATTCTTTGCTGTCGTTCTTCGGTAAGGCCGATTATAATTTCCAGAACAAGTATTATTTGTCGGGCTCTTTCCGTCGTGACGGTTCCTCTCGTTTCAGCAAAGAGAGCCGTTGGGGTAACTTCTTCTCTTTTGGTGCTTCCTGGAGAATTTCTAAGGAAGAATTTATGGAAGGTACAAGCAGTTGGCTGGATAACTTGTCTCTCCGTGGTAGTTATGGTACATCGGGTAACGATAAGCTGTATCCGCGTAATGCAGGTAACGGACAGGCCGGAGATGAAATTCTGTATGCTTATCAGGCTTATTATAAGAAAGAGAATCTGTTTGGATCAGCCGGCTACAAACCGATGACACTGGCTACTCCCAACCTGAAGTGGGAACGTAACGAACAGTATAACATCGCAGTCGATTTCTCCTTCCTGAACCGTTTGAGCGGAACAATCGAATATTATTCACGTAGTTCTAAAGATTTGCTTTATTACCGGGATCTACCGTTGTCAGCCCAGGTGGGAGATGCAGCCGGTTACAATACCAACTTAGGTAATGTCCGTAACAGTGGTTTTGAAATATCTTTAAGCGCTGCGGCCATCAAGAATAAAGAGTTCCAATGGAATATCGACCTGAACTTCTCTACTTTGGATAATGAAGTGACTTATCTGCCGGGTGGTGCTTATACTTATGCCAACCGTGGTGCTACTTATAAGTTGGAAGAAGGACATTCACTGTATGAATTCTACATGCCGAAGCATGCCGGTGTGAATCCGGAAAACGGTAACCGCCTGTATCTGATCAAAGATGGCAACGGTGGATGGAAGACAACAGAAAATTATTCTGATGTAACCATGAATGATTACCAGTGGTGCGGATCGGCTATACCGACTGCTTTCGGATCGATTACTAATACATTCAATTACAAAGGATTTGACTTCTCATTCATGTTCTATGCTTCATTCGGATCTACTATGTACGATTATACATGGTTGGAACGTACGGCTGGTTTGGACGGTGTAGGTATGATCCAGGATCTGGTGGAAGGAAAACGTTGGGAAAAACCGGGTGATCAGGCCGAGTTCTCCCGTCTGTCCTCTGCAAATGCCAGTCTGAATGTGAAACGTACGGATTTCTTCTTGTTCAACAATGACTTCCTGCGTTTGAGAAATGTAACATTAGGTTATACTATTCCGAAAATGTTGACTCAGAAACTGGGTATTTCGAATGCCCGCGTTTACCTGACTGGCGATAACCTGTGTACATTCGGACCGGCAGCTAAACGTCATAGTGAACCGGAAACCGGTGTGTTGGGTAATAACTACAATGGTAATACGGAAACCGATAATGGTGTTCAGGGATCGAGAAGAGTTTATATGGCAGGTATTCAGGTAACATTTTAATTAAGTCGAAGTATGAAAAGATTATATAGAACATTCAAATTTACAGCAATTGCTTTATTGGCGATCTCTTTGAGCAATTGTACGGGGGAGTTGACTACCAATTCATCGACGGATGTGGATGAATCAACCATCCTCTCCAGTACGACGGGATTGAACATGTCGTTGACTGGTACTTATAAATATTTATTGTTGGGTGAATCCGGAGCAGGTAGTCAGAACGATGCATGTTATGCCGGTGTTACCGGGCTTTGCATGGGATATGACCTTCTGGGGGCAGATATCTTAAGTACAAAGAATTACGGTGGTTCGGTGGAAGATCACTATCGTTTCAGCGAAGGTCGTACACAGTCAGCCGGTGACTATGCAAAACGTATCTGGACGAATATGTATAAAATCATCAACCAGGTAAATATCATTATCGATGCACTCCCCGAAGCAACAGGAACTGAGGCGGAGAAAGCAGAATTGAAGGGGCAGTGCTTGGCTATGCGTGGTATTGCTTATTTCAACTTGCTTCTGAACTATCAGCAGACCTATGCCATTGCCAAAGATAAACGCGGTGTTATTCTTCGCCTTTCTTCCGAAGATCCGGACTCTATGCCTTTCTCAACAGTGGAACAGGGCTATCAACAGGTGGTTAAAGACCTGAAAGAAGCAGAATCTCTGTTGGCTTCTTTCGACCGTATCGAAGAGTGGCGCCTGAATGCAGAAGTTGCAACAGGCTATCTGGCTCGTGTATATCAGGTGATGGGAGATTGGAATAATGCATTGACGGAAGCTAAGAAGGTGTATGACAACCATTCTTCATTGATGACTAAAGCGGAATGGTGCAGTGGTTTTGATAATTTGATTACAGACGGATGCAAGGAAGTTATCTGGGGTATTAAGTTTACAAACCTGTCTAATATCAGCTCTAATACAGAGTTCAACTACTGGTATAACCAGGATCCTAGTTATGGTGAAGGTATGACGGATGGCCCTATTTATAATTTCATCAACTTATTCGTAGACTCCAAATATGTACAATTGTTTGACGAAACAGATTTCCGTGGTAGCAAATGTACGAAAACGGAAGGTGTGACGGATGCCGATGAAAAGCCTGTAATGTTCTGGCACCGTACTGCTAACGGTAATGAAGAAACAAGGGCTAAATGGGCATATAACAAATTCAAATATTATGGTGATGCCAATGGTTCTCCTCAGGGACATTCCTATCCTGAATTCTGCTATATGCGTAGTGCTGAAATGTTGCTGATCATGGCGGAAGCTGAAGCTAACCTGAATAACGTAGGAGCTGCTTTATCTCATCTGAATACTTTGCAGAATGCCCGTGAAGTAGCCAAACCTACTACTGCTACCGGTAAAGATGAACTTCTGGAAGCTATTTATGTAGAGCGCCGTAAAGAATTGTTGGGTGAAGGTGTAACTGGTATGTACGACTTGATGCGTTTGCAGAAACCGCTTTATCGCTATGCTGCAACCAACGAAGATCCGGCAGGTCATTTCTCTTTAGGATTGAATTTCCTGGATAACTATAACCCGACCGACAAAGCTCCTTATGGTTATCTTCCATCCAACGACTACCGCTTCTTGTATCAGATCCCGCAGTTGGAATTCACACAAAATACAGAGATCAGTGAATCGGAACAGAATCCGTTTAAAGGAAACTAACTTGTTGGTAAAATAAGTAAAGTAATAAGGCATGTCTGTAAAGGCATGCCTTTTTTCTTGTAAAGAAGCAATGAACTGAATATCTTTGTAGTATTCAAATCATTAATAACTTAAAATAATACCATGAATAAGATCAACCTTTTCTTTCTCTTTTGTCTGTTGACTACTCTCCCTCTCTTTGCCCAGGAAGACATCAAGATCACCCATGCCCCGTATCTGCAAAACCTGGGTGAGAATGAAGTAACAATCGTCTGGACGGTTAATAAACCATCGGTCGGATGGGTGGAACTGGCACCGGACGACGGAACACATTTCTATCGGACGGAACGCCCCAAAGTGTTTAATGCGAAGAACGGAATAAAGCTGACTTCTACGGTTCATAGTGTCCATGTGAAAGGACTGGAGCCCGGAACGCGTTACCGCTATCGTGTATATTCGCAGGAAGTGTTGAGCCATGTAGGTTGGAAGGTTATTTATGGAAATGTGGCCGCTACCGATGTGTACGGCCAGAAGCCGCTGGTTTTTAAGACAAGCGACCATGCAATGCAAACGGTGAACTTTGCTATGGTAAACGACATACATGGTAAGAGCGATATGTTGGAGAAATTGGTTTCACATTGTGACCTGAAAGCGACCGACCTGTTTCTGTTCAACGGAGATATGGTGTCTATCTTCAATAGCGAGAAAGAGATATTCGACGGATTTATGAGTAAGGCGACAGAACTTTTTGCTTCGGAACTGCCGATGTATTATACCCGTGGAAACCATGAAACACGCGGATCGTTTGCCACCTCTTTTCAGGATTATTTCTCTCCGGGACAAGAGCATATTTATTATATGTTCCGTCAGGGGCCGGTTTGTTTCGTCATATTGGATAGTGGAGAAGATAAACCGGATACCGATCTCGAATATGCCGGTATAACCGTGTATGACCAGTATCGCACGGAGCAGGCAGAATGGTTGAAGAAGGTGCTGGAAAGTAAGGAATACAAAGAAGCCCCGTTCAAAGTCGTGGTATGCCATATGCCCCCGTTCGGTGGTTGGCATGGAGAACTGGAAGTGGCAGAGAAATTTATCCCGCTGTTAAATAATGCCGATGTGGATGTGATGCTTTGCGGACACTTGCACCGGTATATGAGGAATGAACCGAAAGACGGCGTGAAGTTCCCTGTCATTGTAAATTCCAATAATACACTGTTGAAAGCCGAAGTTATGAATAATAAACTGAGCATAAAGATACTCGACCAGGACGGCAAGGAGATGGATAAGCTGATTATAAATAAGTAATAACGTATCTATCCAGTCTCTAAACCTACTTTTGTGTAATGATTTATAGGTTACATTCTATCTTCTCTTTCATTTTATAAGAAAATAGGTGTAAAAAATATCGTTTTATATTTGGTGGTTTAGAAAAAGGCTGTATCTTTGCAGCGTTAAATAAGAAAAGACAATGAAACAGAACATAGCAAATAGTCTCATTATTTCTCTAAACATTATTCTACTCTGGGAACGGGATAGGAAGTGAGACTGTACGTGCTTTTCTGATGCATGAAGATATAAAAGAGCCTTTCTCACTTCCTTGTGAGAAGGGCTTTTTTTATGGATACAAACAAGAGTATAAACAAATTTAAGAGTATAAGATTATGTCAGACAGATTATTTATTTTCGACACCACATTGAGAGATGGTGAACAAGTGCCGGGGTGCCAGTTGAACAGTATTGAAAAGATCCAGGTTGCCAGAGCACTCGAAGAACTGGGAGTGGATGTGATTGAAGCAGGGTTTCCGGTATCCAGCCCGGGCGACTTCAACAGTGTGGTTGAAATATCGAAAGCCGTTACATGGCCTACTATCTGTGCCTTGACCCGCGCTGTCGAGAAAGATATCGATGTGGCAGCCGAAGCGTTGAAGTTCGCGAAACGAGGACGTATCCATACAGGTATAGGTACTTCCGATTACCATATCCGTCATAAATTCAACTCCAATCAGGATGAAATCCTGGAACGTGCTATCGCTGCAACCAAATATGCCAAACGATATGTGGAAGATATTGAATTTTATTGCGAAGATGCCGGACGTACGGACAATGCTTATCTGGCCCGTGTCGTTGAGGCGGTGATCAAAGCCGGTGCAACAGTGGTGAATATCCCGGATACGACCGGATACTGTCTGCCTGACGAATATGGCGCGAAGATCAAATACCTGATGGAGCATGTGGATGGTATTCATAATGCAATCATCTCTACCCACTGTCATAACGACCTGGGTATGGCAACGGCCAATACCGTACAGGGGGTGCTGAACGGTGCCCGCCAGGTGGAAGTAACGATCAATGGTATCGGCGAACGTGCCGGTAATACTTCTCTGGAAGAAGTGGCGATGATCTTCCGCAGCCATAAGGAGCGTGAAATTGAAACCAATATCAATACAACCAAGATCTATGGTATCAGCCGCACTGTTTCCAGCTTGATGAACATGCCGGTTCAGCCGAACAAAGCGATCGTCGGACGTAACGCCTTTGCCCATTCTTCAGGTATCCACCAGGACGGTGTATTGAAAAACCGTGAGAGCTACGAGATTATCGATCCGAAAGACGTTGGTATCGACGATAGTGCCATCGTATTGACTGCCCGTAGCGGACGTGCCGCCCTGAAACATCGTTTGAGCGTTTTAGGTGTGGAACTGAGCCAGGAAAAACTGGATAAGGTATATCAGGAATTCCTGAAGCTGGCCGACCGTAAGAAAGATATCAACGACGACGACGTGTTGATGCTGGCCGGAAAAGACCGCACGGCTATGCACCGTATCAAACTGGATTACTTGCAGGTGACATCGGGCGTTGGCTTACAGTCGGTTGCCAGTGTTTGTCTGGATATTGCCGGAGAGAAATTTCAGGCTGCCGCTGCCGGCAACGGTCCTGTCGATGCAGCCATTAAAGCTGTTAAATCCATTATTCACCGTACGATGACCATCCAGGAGTTCCTCATCCAGGCTATTAATAAAGGTAGCGACGATATGGGTAAGGTACATATGCAGGTGGAATATGACGGAAACAACTACTACGGTTTTGCCGCCAACACCGATATCATCGCTGCTTCGGTTGAAGCCTTCATCGATGCAATCAATAAGTTCGTAAAATAACATAATACATAATTAGCAATGAGCAAGACATTATTTGAAAAGATTTGGGAGAAACATGTGGTGGATACACTGCCCGACGGAACGATCCAGTTTTACATCGACCGTCTGTTCTGCCATGAGGTGACCAGTCCGCAAGCTTTTGCCGGATTACGTGCCCGTGGCCTGAAACCCTTCCGTCCGGAGCAGATCACTTGTATGCCGGATCATAACATTCCGACATTGAACCAGGAAAAACCGATCGAAGATCCGGTATCAAAAAACCAGGTAGATACGTTGGAGCAGAATGCCAAGGATTTCAACCTGACTTATTACGGTCTGCAACATCCGAAGAACGGTATCATCCATGTGGTAGGGCCGGAAACCGGTCTGACTCAGCCGGGTATGACGATCGTTTGCGGTGACTCTCATACTTCTACCCACGGTGCAATGGGCGCAATCGCCTTCGGTATCGGTACCAGCGAGGTAGAAATGACACTGGCTACCCAATGTATTATGCAGCGCAAACCGAAAACGATGCGCATCACCATCGACGGTAAACGTAAGCCGGGCGTAACGGCTAAAGACTTCGCCCTTTATATCATCAGTAAGATGACAACGGGCGGTGCTACCGGTTACTTTGTGGAATATGCCGGTGAAGCTATCCGCAACACCACGATGGAAGAACGCCTTACCATCTGTAACCTTTCGATTGAAATGGGTGCCCGTGGCGGTATGATCGCCCCCGACCAGGTTACTTTCGATTACCTGAAAGACCGTGAGTTTTCTCCCCGTGCCGAAGCCTGGGAAAAGAAACTGGCTGAATGGCGCGAGTTGTATAGTGATCCCGATGCTAAGTTCGACAAAGAGATCGTTTTTCATGCCGAAGATATCGACCCGATGGTTACCTACGGAACCAATCCGGGAATGGGAATGGGTATCCGCGAAAGCATCCCCGCTATGGAGAGCGTAGACGAAGCAGGACGTATCTCATATAAAAAATCTCTTGACTACATGGGCTTCACTGCCGGCGAACCGATCATGGGTAAGAAGATCGACTATGTTTTCCTGGGAAGTTGTACGAACGGACGTATCGAAGACTTCCGTGCTTTCGCTTCATTGGTGAAAGGAAAGAAGAAGGCCGACGATGTGGTCGTATGGCTGGTTCCGGGAAGCTGGCAAGTTGAACGCCAGATCCGTGCCGAGGGTATCGATCAGGTATTGACGGAAGCCGGTTTTGAATTGCGTCAGCCGGGTTGCTCGGCTTGCCTGGCTATGAACGATGATAAGGTTCCGGCCGGTAAATATGCCGTGTCTACCTCAAACCGCAACTTCGAAGGTCGCCAGGGACCGGGCGCACGTACTATTCTGGCAGGCCCGCTGGTAGCAGCGGCAGCAGCAGTAACAGGTAAGATTACCGATCCCCGTGAGTTGATGTAATTTGCCTTACCGGGCAAAGGTGTTTTGCCTGATGTAGCAAATAGAAATAGTAAACAAATAAGATAAATCAAATGAAAGAGAAATTCAATATAGTAACATCCACCTGTGTCCCTCTTCCGCTGGAAAATGTAGACACAGACCAGATCATCCCGGCCCGCTTCCTGAAAGCAACCACGCGCGAGGGCTTCGGCGATAATCTTTTCCGCGACTGGCGTTATGACAAGGCCGGTAACCCTAATCCCAACTTTGTGCTGAATCAGGATACCTATAAAGGTCAGATCCTGGTAGCCGGAAAGAACTTCGGTAGCGGTTCCAGCCGCGAGCATGCTGCCTGGGCGATCGCCGGATATGGCTTCCGGGTGGTGGTCAGCAGCTTCTTTGCCGATATCTTCAAGAACAATTCGATGAACAACGGCCTTGTTCCGGTTGTTGTTTCTCCTGAGTTTCTGGCAGAGATATTCGCATCTGTCGAGGCTGATCCGAAAGCGACGCTGACAATCGACCTGCCTGCGCAAACGATCACCAACAATGCAACAGGCAAAAGCGAATCCTTTGACATCAACGCATATAAGAAAGACTGTCTGGTAAACGGTCTGGACGATATCGATTACCTGCTGGCTAATAAGTCGAAAATAGAATCGTACGAAGCAAACAGAAAGTAAGATGGTAGAAATAATGGATACAACCCTTCGGGACGGGGAACAAACATCGGGTGTCTCTTTTGCGGCTCACGAAAAGCTCAGTATTGCACAGATGCTGCTGGGGGATCTGGGAGTAAACCGCGTGGAGATTGCCTCTGCTCGCGTATCGGATGGAGAGTTCGAAGCCGTGAAGCGAGTGGCTGCCTGGGCCGAACGTACCGGAAATCTGCATAAGCTCGAAGTATTGGGCTTTGTGGATGGCGACGCCTCGCTCAACTGGATCGAATCGGCCGGTTGCCGCGTGGTAAACCTTCTCTGTAAAGGTTCGTATAAACACGTGACCGAACAACTCCGCAAATTGCCTGAACAGCATATTGCAGATATCCGTTCTGTTGTATCGCTGGCTACCGAAAAAGGTATTGAGGTTAATGTTTACCTGGAAGACTGGTCGAACGGGATCAAAAACTCCCCCGATTATGTATTCCAACTGATCGATGCGTTGAAAGACCTGCCGATCCGCCGTTTCATGCTGCCTGATACACTGGGTATCCTGAACCCGGGCAATACGTACGAGTTCTGTAAGCAGATGCTCGACCGTTATCCCGACCTGCATTTCGATTTCCATGCCCATAACGATTATGACCTGGCAGTTGCCAATGTCTACTCGGCTGTCAGGGCCGGGGTACATGGTGTGCATACCACGATCAACGGGTTGGGCGAACGGGCAGGGAATGCCCCGCTCAGCAGTGTGATCGCAGTAATCAAAGACCATCTGAACGGTCAGACCAGTGTGCGGGAGGAAAAGATCAATGCAGCTAGCCGGCTGGTCGAAACCTATTCAGGCATCCATATCGCCCCGAACCGTCCGATCATCGGCGAACATGTCTTTACGCAATGTGCCGGGGTGCACGCCGATGGCGACAGCAAGAACAATCTGTATTGCAACGACCTGATTCCCGAACGTTTCGGACGCGTCCGCGAGTATGCGCTCGGCAAGACGTCCGGTAAAGCGAATATCCGCATGAACCTGGAGTCGCTGGGTATCGATGTCGACGACGACTCTATGCGTAAGATTACCGAGCGTATCATCGAGCTGGGCGACAAGAAAGAAATGGTGACGACCGAAGACCTGCCATATATCATCAGTGATGTTCTTCACCATGATACAATGACTGATCAACGCATCCGTATATTAAATTATTCCTTATCTTTGGCGCAGGGACTGAGGCCGGTAGCAACCATCAAGATAGAGATCGACGGTGAAGCTTACCAGGAATCGGCTTGCGGCGACGGACAGTACGACGCGTTTGTCCGTGCCCTTCGTAAGATCTATTCCGACCTGGGACGTCCCTTCCCGATGCTGACCAACTATTCCGTTTCCATTCCCCCGGGCGGTCGTACCGATGCCTTTGTGCAGACGATCATCAGCTGGAATTATGCCGGAGTGGATTTCAAAACCCGCGGTCTTGATGCCGACCAGACAGAAGCTGCCATCAAGGCAACGCTGAAGATGCTGAATAAGATTGAACAATAATTATAGGAGGTATTAGTTATGAACAAGAAATTGACCATTGCGCTGGTAGCGCACGACAATCGTAAGGCAGACATGGTAGAATGGGCAGTGCACAATGCAGAGTTCCTTTCCCATCATCACTTGGTATGTACCGGTACAACCGGAGGACTTATACGCAATGCCTTTGACGAGAAAGGCGTTGGCGCTGAAGTAACTTGTATGCATTCCGGGCCGTTGGGCGGGGATGCCGAAATTGCAGCAATGGTAGTACGCAAGGAGGTGGATCTGGCGATCTTCCTGATCGACGACCTGAATCCGCAGCCGCACGAAGCCGACATCCAGATGTTGCTTCGCCAGTGCCGTGTTCATAACGTGCCTATTGCTTGTAACCGTTACAGTGCCGACCTGATGATTACGAGCACCCTGTGGGACGACGACAATTATGTCCCCACCGAGCCCAAATATGTGCTATTTAAAAGAGACTAAAATAACAAACTGAAATGAAATTGAACATCGCAGTCCTTCCCGGCGACGGTATCGGTCCCGAGATTGTAGAACAAGGCATGAAAGCCGTTAAAGCCGTATGTGAAAAATATGGTCACGAACTAAGTTATAAACACGCTCTGGTAGGAGCCGTAGCTATCGATGAAACAGGTAACCCGTATCCGGACGAAACACACGAACTCTGTATGCAGAGCGATGCTGTTTATTTCGGTGCGATCGGCTCTCCGAAATACGATAATAACCCGTCAGCCAAGGTACGTCCTGAACAGGGATTGCTGGGAATGCGTAAGAAACTGGGACTTTTTGCGAATATCCGCCCGGTAACTACTTTCCCGTCGTTGCTGCATAAGTCGCCGCTCCGTGCCGAACTGATCGAAGGTGCGGACTTCATGTGTATCCGTGAGCTGACAGGTGGTATGTATTTCGGTCGTCCGCAGGGTAGAAGCGAAGATGGCAACACGGCTTACGATACTTGTGTTTATACCCGCGAGGAGATCGAACGTATCGTTCGCCTGGCTTACCAGTATGCACAGAAACGCCGTAAGAAAGTAACGGTTGTCGACAAGGCGAACGTACTGGCTACTTCCCGTCTGTGGCGCCAGGTGGCTCAGGAGATCGAAAAGGAATATCCGGATGTGGAAACCGAGTACATGTTTGTGGATAATGCCGCTATGCGTCTGGTTCAATGGCCGAAGAGCTTTGATGTGATGGTAACGGAGAATATGTTCGGTGATATCTTGACGGATGAAGCCTCTGTAATAACCGGTTCACTCGGTATGTTGCCTTCCGCTTCTATCGGTGTGCATACTTCGGTATTCGAGCCGATCCACGGATCTTACCCGCAGGCTGCCGGTAAGAACATTGCCAACCCGCTGGCAACGATCCTGAGTGCCGCCCTGATGTTCGAATATGCTTTCAATCTGATGGAAGAAGGCGCTCTGATCCGCGAAGCAGTTGCCGCCTCTATGGATGCAAACATCGTAACGGAAGATATCGCAGAAAACGGCAAGGCTTACAAGACCAGCGAAGTAGGGGATTGGATTGCTGAATATATTGCAAAGAAATAGCACTATAGTATCAAGTATACCAGCACTATAGTATCAAGGTAGTTAGCACAGTAGTGCTACATACCCTGGCACTATAGTGCTATTTTTGTATCCAACCTGTTTATTTCGTCATCTTCATCAGTTCATCGATAACCGTCTGGTCGTATCCCATTTCGAGGGCTTTCTGGAAGTCGGCGGCGGCGGAAGTCTTTTCGTATTGAGCCAGTTTTACTTTACCTCTTAATACATATAACGAAGCACTCGGAGTACTTTCAGTGAAAACCTTGTTGATATCCGCCATGGCGCGGGCATTCTTTCCCATCATGAAATAAACGTCTGCACGGCCTTCATACAAGAGCCAGTCGCGGGGCATCTGGCTGATCAGGTAATTGAATATCTTTTCGCTCTCGTCATAATTGCCACGCATCTTTTCGAGAATGGCGTGTCCCAGGCGGGCACGTACCGATTTCTCGTTGATCTCCATGATCTTGTCGAAATCCTGTTCGGCCCAGATATAATTCTTCTTTTGTATGTAGATCAATCCACGGCAATAGAGCGCCTCTTCGTTTGTCGGTTCTTCGATCAGAAGGGCGTTATAGTCGTTCAAAGCCTTTTCCGTTTCGCCCATTTCGGAATATAGCGAAGCACGGTTTTCGAGAATTGTCGGGTTGTTGGGGCGTCCGCTTAGAGCGGCCGTGTATGAAAGTAAAGCTTCTTCCAACTTTCCCTGCCGGCGCTGGATACTTCCCAGGTTGGTGAGCAAGGCATAGTTCATCGGGTTGCCCGGCTCTTTGCGCATGGCCGAACGCAGGCTTTCTTCTGCAGATACCAGGTCTTTTTTGTCCAGAAAATCGTAACTCTTTTCTATAAATTCTTCGTATGACTGGGCATAACTGCCGGTTGCCATCAGGAGGAAGAGAATGAATATCGGAAGTAGTCTCATACTGTTGTATTTATCTGTTATTTGGAATGTCCGGCAAAGCTACTCAAATATATTGTTCGGTGGACGGATTAAAAAAACTTTATACCTTTGCCACATTTTATAAGACTTTTCAGGGTAAAGGTTGTTATATGAGTAAAAGTGTTTAATTAAAAATGATAGATTTATGATATTATTAGATGTGTTGGCGTCCAATCCGAGATTGGAAGGGTTTATCAATTCCCTGATAGAGCAGGGCAGTCATTTGGGGTGGACAATCATTAAAGCGGTAATTGTATTTGTAGTAGGACGGTTTATTATCCGGATGATAAATAAACTTGTCCGCCGTATCTTAACCAAGCGCGATTTCGATCCGTCGGTAAAGACATTCGTAGGAAGCCTGGTCAATGTGACCTTGATGGTGCTGTTGATCATTTCGGTGGTCGGTGCGCTGGGGGTACAAACCACTTCGTTCGCTGCGCTGCTGGCTTCTGCCGGTGTCGCCATCGGTATGGCACTCAGCGGAAACCTGTCGAACTTCGCAGGCGGGCTGATCATATTACTTTTCAAGCCTTATAAAGTGGGCGATTATATCGAGTCGCAAGGCGTAGGAGGAACCGTAAGGGAAATACAGATCTTCCATACGATCCTGCTGACTGCGGACAATAAAAATATCTTTATCCCGAACGGCTCGTTGAGTAGCGGCGTCGTTACCAATATCGGCAATGAACCTACCCGCCGTGTGGAATGGACGTTCGGCGTAGAATACGGCAGCGATTTCGACCATGTTAAAAGCGTGATTGAAAACGTGCTGGCAAAAGAATCACGTGTATTGGATAACCCCGCACCTTTTATCGCTTTGAGCGCATTGGCTGATAGCAGCGTGAATGTCGTTGTCCGTGTCTGGGTGAAGAGTTCCGATTACTGGGGCGTGTATTTCGATACCAACAAGGCTATTTATGAGACATTCAATGCGGAAAGCATCGGTTTCCCGTTCCCGCAACTGACGGTGCATCAGGTAAAAAACTGATTTTGTCCTCGAAATAAATCTTTTTGTTCAATAACCATCGGGGTTTGTTTGGCGGCTAATAATACGTTAAATAGTTGAACAAAAAGATTTATCTTTGTCTAGCAAATTGTGAAAATAAATAACTATAGAACGTTTTTAAGGTAAAAATATTAAGAACTTTATTTTATTACTTTAGTATTAATTTATTGATTATGAAAAGATGAAAAAGGCTCGCCATTGTGGACGAGCCTTTTTTCTTATGGTGTTTATGAGTTCAGGCGGTCTACCGTCTTGACCCCTTTGACGGCCTTTATTTTTTTGACCAGCATATTCAGCGAGTTGGTATCCCTTACCAGCACGGCAAAGTTCCCTTGGAAGATACCGTCTACCGAGTCGATATTCAGCGAACGGAGTGTGACGCTGCTTTCCTTTCCTATCACGGAGGTGATATTGGTAACGATCGTAATATCATCCCGTCCCACCACACGCAGCGTGACGATATAGCCATTGTCCCCCTTTCCGCTCCATTTGGCACGGATGATACGGTAACCGAAACGGCTGAACATCTCCTGCGCATTCGGGCAATCCAGACGGTGTATCTTGATACCTTGCGTGGAAACAAACCCGAAAACGTCGTCCCCATAGATCGGGTTACAGCATTTGGCCAACTTGTATTCTATACCCGTCAGGTTCTTGTCGATCACAAGCACATCCTTGTTGGTGGATATCTCTTCCACTTCGGTAGTCTTGATATACTCTTCCGCACTGCGGACTTCCGAACGGTCGTTTGCTTCGGTCTCCTTCCGAACATACTCCTGGTATTCGTCAATCACGTTATTGGCATCCAGGCGCTCCTCTGCTATTTCGATGTAGAAATCGGTGACGGTCTTGAAACCTTTCTTCTTGATGTAGCGCATCAGGTAAGGCTCGTCCATCTCGATCTTCCGGTTCTTGAAACGGCGTTGCAACATCTCCTTGGCAAAGTCGACCGCCTTGGCCGTCTCTTCGCGCAAAGCCTGTTTGATTTTCACGCGGGCTTTGGAGGTAACGACGATATTTAGCCAGTCACGTTTCGGCGATTGCGTAGGGGAGGTGACGATCGAAACCGTATCCCCGTTATGCAGTACATATTTAATAGGTACATTCTTTTCGTTTACTTTGGCCGAAACGCATTTGCTTCCCAGCTTCGAGTGGATGGCAAAGGCAAAGTCGAGCACGGTAGCCCCTTTGGCCAGTTTGATCAGTTCGCCGGTAGGAGTGAAGACATATATCTCGTCTTTGTAGAGATCCATCTTGAAATCCTGCATCAGATCCAACGGATTATTCTCCTTCTCTTCCAGGGCGGCACGTACGGTGTTGAGGAACTCATCCAAGCCGCTTTCCTCTTTCACACCCTTGTATTTCCAATGGGCGGCTAGGCCACGCTCGGCGATCTCGTCCATGCGGCGGGTACGTATCTGTACTTCCACCCATTTATTCTGCGGCCCCATCACCGTGATATGAAGGCTTTCGTATCCATTCGTTTTCGGGATGGAGATCCAGTCTTTCATGCGGTTAGGGTTGGGCTGGTACATATCGGTAATGATCGAATACACCTGCCAGCATTCTGAACGCTCTTTTTCCAGCGGCGTATCCAGTACGACACGGATTGCAAACAAGTCGTATATCCCTTCAAATTCGATCTTCTGCTTTTTCAGCTTATTATTAATGGAATGGATCGACTTGGTACGCCCTTTTATGTCGAACTGCAAACCGAGCTCCTGCAACTTCTTCTTGATAGGCGCAATAAACTCGGCAATATAGATGTCGCGCGAACGCTTTGTTTCATTCAACTTCTTTTTGATGAAATCATATTGCTTACGGTCGGTATACTTTAGCGACAAATCTTCCAGTTCGCTCTTGATTTTATAAAGTCCCAGGCGGTGAGCCAACGGGGCGTACAGGTACGACGCTTCGGTAGCCAGCCGCAGCCGGTCGTCGTCCTTCAACTGCTTGCCCAGGCGCATCAGGCAAAGACGGTCGGCAATCATAATCAGGATCACCCGCACATCTTCGGCAAACGAGAAAAGCAGGTGATGGAAGTTCTCGGAATTGACGGCCGTATTGCGTGCATACAGGTCGGCCGTCTTCAGCAATCGCCGGATGATGAGCGTCACGTCGGCATCGAAAGTCTTTTCGACCTCCTCGCAGGTAATGATCTTTTTCAGTACGGGACGATAGAGCAGGAGCGCGATCACGGAAGTCCGTTTCAGACCGATCTCCGTGGTTGCGATCAGGGCGGTATTTATATTTCGTATCAAGCCGTTGATGCCGTTCTTGTCTCTCCCGTAACAGTCGAGTGCGACAACACGCTGCATCAGCTCTTTCATTTTCCGTATATCTTCTTTTTGCAAGAAAGAATAAAGACTACGTAATAATTGTCTGTATTTCGAGAAGAAATCTTTTCTCTCCTCGTTAGTAAAGAACGGTTGTATATCCATAGTTGCGTCTCTTTTTTTACTGCCCATTTGAGGACAGGCCGTAAAACATACTGTAAAAGTATCTTTTTTCTCCGAATATCAATGCTATTCTAATGGTATTTTTATACATTTGCGAGAAGCATAGGCCGAAAGGCCATGAATAAAAGAAGAATACTAATTTTAAAAGATATGCTATGTTAAACGCAAACGATTTAAAACAGCTGGCGGACAAAGGAATCAGCGAACAGCAGATTGAAGAACAGCTAGCCTGTTTCGTAAAAGGCTTTCCTTATTTGGGTATTTCCGCCTCGGCTTCAGTCGAAAAAGGAATAATGGTTGTATCACAGGAAGATCAGGCTACTTATATGGAAGCCTGGGACGCTTACCTGGCTAAAAATAAACGAATCCTTAAGTTCGTTCCGGCATCGGGTGCTGCCAGCCGCATGTTCAAGAACCTCTATGAGTTCCTGTCTGCTGCCTACGATGTGCCGACCACTGATTTTGAAAAGAAGTTCTTCAACGAAATCACCCGTTTCGCCTTTTATGAAAAATTGAATGCCGCTTGCGTGGCCAATGAAGGGAAAGATATCCCCGCCCTGGTAGCCGCCGGCAATTATAAAGCTGTCGTAGCCAACCTGCTGGAAGAAAAAGGGTTGAACTACGGACAACTTCCCAAAGGCTTGCTCCTTTTCCATAAGACAGCCGACAAGGTACGTACCTCTATGGAAGAACACTTGGCCGAAGGTGCCATGTATGCCAAGAACAATGCCGGTGAAGTCAATATCCATTTCACTGTCTCTCCCGAACATAAAGCCTTGTTCGAGAAACTGGTCAATGAAAAGAAACACGAATACGAAGAAAAATTCTCCGTTGCTTACGATATCTCTTTCAGCGTGCAGAAACCGAGCACCGACACGATTGCCGCCGATATGGAGAACAATCCTTTCCGCGACAAGAACGGCAAACTCTTGTTCCGTCCCGGTGGCCACGGCGCACTGATCGAAAACCTTAACGATATCGACGCCGATGTCGTATTCGTTAAGAACATCGATAATGTAGTTCCCGACAGCTTCAAATGCTCGACTGTTATCTTCAAGAAAGTGATTGCCGGCGTATTGGTAACGTTGCAGGATCGCATTTTCAACTATCTAAACCTGATTGAGACAGGTAAATACACACACGACCAGGTAGAAGAAATGATCCAGTTCCTTCAGAACGAACTCTGTGTGAAGAACCCGGAAATGAAACTGCTGGAAGATGCCGAACTGATCCTTTATATTAAAGGTAAGCTGTTGCGTCCGTTGCGCGTTTGCGGTATGGTGAAGAATGTAGGCGAACCGGGCGGTGGCCCGTTCCTGGCAGTCAACCCCGACGGAACTGTCTCTTTGCAGATCCTGGAAAGTTCCCAGATCGACCTGAAAGACCCTGTTAAGAAAGCCATGTTCGAGCAAGGCACCCACTTCAACCCGGTTGACTTGGTATGTGCTTTGAAGAACCATAAAGGAGAAAAATATGATTTACCGGAATATGTAGATAAGAATACCGGCTTTATCTCTTACAAGAGTAAGGACGGACGCGATCTGAAAGCGCTGGAATTGCCCGGCCTGTGGAACGGTGCGATGAGCGACTGGAACACGATCTTCGTAGAAGTGCCTATCGAAACATTCAACCCGGTGAAAACAGTTAATGACTTATTACGGTCTGAGCATCAATGATCAGTTTGATACTATAGATTGTATTGATTGAGGTTAAATTTTATCAGGGAAAGGCGGACTCGTGAGAGCCCGCCTTTTATCTGTACCTCTTTATATCTTCTTATATCTTCGGTAATTCCCACGGAGCTCGGTATTCCTTGCATAAGTATTTATCTGCTTCCGTATCGTGGAAGCTCGTTCCGTCCCATGATAATTTCTTTCCGGTACGATAGGCGATGTTACCCAGTTGCGAGAATTTGGCAATATGGGCGCCGATCTCGATACTTGCATTACAGTTGCGGTTGCGCGATTTGATACACTCCAGATGGTTCTTCACATGGAGGTTCAGGCCGCCTTCGCCATAAGCTTTGTTGAGGGCGACGGCTTCCATACGGGCTTTGCCGTTTACCTTTTCGGGAATTACTTCCCAGCCGCCGCGATCGATAACCAATGTACCGTTCTCACCCACGAAGCCGAGCCCGTGGTTACGTCCGTAAGCACCGTCGTCTATGCCGATGGCATGATCCCACATCACGGTGAAATCGTCGAAAGTGTAAATCGTTTGAAGCAAGTCGGGTGTTTCGCAGGCATCATCCGGGTAACCGAATTTGCCGCCCGAAGCCATGATGGAGTTCGGAGCCGTCACGTTCATACCGTAAAGTGCGTAATCCAGCAGGTGGACGCCCCAGTCTGTCATCAGTCCCCCGGCATAATCCCAGAACCAGCGGAAAGTGAAGTGGAAACGGTTGCGGTTGAACGGACGCAGGGGAGCCGGGCCGAGCCACATATCGTAATCTACACCTGCCGGAACGGGTTCGTCGGCCACAACGGGGATCGACGGGCACCATCCCTGGTAAGAGAAAACCCGTACGGTACGGATCTTGCCCAGCTTTCCGCTATGCACGAAAGCCATTGCATCCTGCCAGTGCGGGTCGCTGCGTTGCCATTGGCCTACCTGTACGACACGGTTGTATTTTTCGGCGGCGCGCACCATGATGTTACATTCTTCGATGCTGTTACCCAGCGGTTTTTCGCAATAAACGTCTTTACCGGCTTCGCAGGCGGCTACCATTTGCAGGCAGTGCCAATGGTCGGGTGTACCGACGATAACGACGTCTACATCTTTGTTGTCGATCAGCTTCCGCCAGTCTTTGTAGAGGTGTTTTACCTTCTTACCGGTCAGCTTTTGCGTCTCGGCAGCCCTGTCGTTTAACACTTTTTTATCAATATCGGATAAAGCGATACATTCTACTTCCGGATTACGGAGGAAAGCCTGCAAATCGGAATAGCCCATCCCTTTGCAACCGATCAGGCCGACACGTATTTTGTCGTTGGCACCCACCGGGTTATTGCCGGCTTTAATAAAGAAAGGATTGATAGAAATACCGGCTCCCAGGATAGCTGCCTGCCGGATAAAATCTCTGCGTGTTGTCATGGTCTATATGAATTAATAGTAAAGATACACTCTTGTTAGCTCGACACCAAAAATAGGAATAAAGCCCGGTTTTCCCCAATAAAATATGTAATAAAAATATAATATAGAGTACAAATCCGAAAAAGGGAAGTAAATTTGCGTCTGCTTTCAGAAGAGAGCGATGTAAAGAGTATCCACTAAAAATGAAACAAAATGAAGCTGACACGCTTATTAACCTGTCTTTTATTATGTGTTATGGGGATGTCCTGTATACAGGACGAAGCTCCTAATGCGGAAGCCGATATCGTGGTTTGTACGGTTCCGGCAGAGATATTACGACGCGAACCGATCATTGATAACGATAAAATAACCTTGATGGTTAAAGCCAATACCGACTTGTCGAAGCAGTCTCCCGAGTTTACACTGACACCGGGGGCTACAATTTCGCCGGCCAGCGGTACGACTCTCGATTTTAATTCACCCCAGTATTATACCGTTACTTCCGAGGACGGAAGATGGAAAAAACGGTATGAAGTAATTTATATCGTTACGGGTATCGGTACGGAATATCATTTTGAAGATGTGAAACATGGCGGTAATGCCGGTTATGATATATTCTATGAATCTGACGGTAACGGCGGAAGTGTTATGGACTGGTCTAGCGGTAACGGCGGCTTTGCCTTTACGGATATGAGTGCTCCGCGTGAGAATTATCCTACGATGTCGTCGAATGACGGTTATAAAGGAAAATGTGCCATGCTGGTGACCCGTTCGACCGGTAAATTCGGAGCAGATGTAGGAATGCCGATCGCTGCCGGAAACTTATTCATGGGTACATTTGATTTGCTAAGTGCTATTACAGATCCTTTGAAGGCGACGAAATTCGGTATGCCGTTCGAACATGTGCCGACTTATCTGACCGGATATTATAAGTATAAGGCAGGAACAGAGTTGTCGGAGTCGGGCAAGATCGTACAGGGAAAACATGATATGTTCGATATATATGCTATCTTTTATGAAACAAGCGAAACGGTAAGGACGCTCGACGGAACCAACAAGTTTTCGCATCCGAACCTGGTATCGATTGCACGTATCGAAGATGCTAAGGAAACGGATGAATGGACGCAATTCTATCTTCCTTTTAAAACACTTCCGGGTAAGACGGTAGATAAAGCGAAGCTGGAAGCCGGACAGTATAACGTGGCCATCGTCTTTTCTTCAAGTATAGAAGGCGACTTGTTTAACGGTGCGGTAGGTAGTACATTATATATAGATGAAGTTGAACTGATCCATTCCGTGGAAGAATAAACCTGATAGAAATATGAGAAACAATCGATTTATAAGTATTCTGAGTCTGTTATTATTAGTGTCTGTCACTCTTTCGGCTCAGAAAGACCGGAATCAGGGGATCATCAAATCATCGTTGATCGGTCTGGAGTATGAAGTAAAAGCCGGTTTGAGTATCGGTGGTACGGCTCCGATTCCGTTGCCTGAAGAGATACGTTCTATCGACAGTTATAATCCGACCTTGCAGGTTGCTATCGAGGGGAATGTAACGAAATGGCTCGATCCTGCCCGCACCTGGGGCGTTATGGTTGCCCTGCGTCTCGAAACGAAGGGGATGAAAACGGATGCGCGTGTGAAGAATTATAAGATGGAGATTATCGGTGATGGCGGCGAGCTGATGAAAGGGTACTGGACGGGACAGGTAAAGACCAAGGTTAGCAATTCCTACCTGACTGTTCCTGTGTTGGCTGCCTGGCGTGTCTCTCCCCGTTGGAAACTGAATCTCGGCCCGTACGTGTCTTACCGCCTGGAGGGTGACTTTACCGGAAGCGTGTATGATGGTTACCTGCGCGAGAACGATCCGACAGGAAACAAGGTGATATTTGAAGACGGCAAAAGTGCTCCTTACGATTTCTCGAAAGACCTGCGCCGCTTCCAGTGGGGGATGCAGCTCGGCGGTGAGTGGAAAGCGTTCAAGCACTTGAATGTGTATGCCGATCTGACCTGGGGATTGAATGATATCTTTAAGAAAGACTTCGATACGATCACTTTCGCCATGTATCCGATTTATCTGAATATCGGTTTCGGGTACGCGTTTTAAGAGCGCCTGTATTGCGATGGTGGCATCCCTTTAATCTGTTTGAACAGGGTACTGAAATGACGGGGATATTCAAAGCCGACGGCTTCGGATATCTCCGTTATATTTAGAGTCGATCCTGTCAGTAGTTGCGAAGCTTTTTCGATACGGATCATGTTGATATAGTCGTTTACTCCCATGTTGGTCAACGCTTTGAGCTTCGCGTAAAGCGGGGTGCGGCTCATGCCCATCTGGGTGGTCAGGAACTTGACGTCGAGTTCGCGGGAGGAGAGGTTATCATAGATCAGCTTGTTCAGCTTCAGCATGAATTCTTCGTCCAGGTTGTTTGTCGGGGCGACAGTGGCCTCTGCCAGATGCAGATGGCTTTCCTTATATTTCTGCCGGATGGCTTCGCGGTTCTTCAACTGGTTGGTGATGACGGCCAGCAGCAACTCCATATCGAATGGCTTGGCCAGGTAAGCATCCGCTCCCAGTTTGTAACCCATCGTGGTACTGTCCAGATCGCCCCTTGCCGTGAGAAGCACTACCGGGATGTGGCTGGTGGCTATGTCTTCCTTGATCTTTTTGCATAACTCGTAGCCGTTCATCTTCGGCATCATGATATCGCTGACGATGATGTCGGGATGTTTCTGGCTAATGATCTCCAAAGCTTCCTCTCCGTTAGCCGCTACATAAACATTCTTGAACGACTCTTGCAACGACTCTTTCAGGAAGGAACTTAACTCTTTCTTATCTTCAACGATGATGACGGAGTAGTTGCCGGTAGAGAACGCTGCCGGCTCCGACGGTGTTTCGACCGGCTGCCAGGTGTCGTATTGGTTTTCTTCGTTCGATGGATCATCATTGGCTGTGTCGAGAGGCAGTTCGAAGAAGAAGGTAGCCCCACCGTCTGCATTATTCATCGCTCCGATCGTTCCACCGTGGCGTTCGATCAATACTTTGGCGAAAGACAGGCCGATACCGCTTCCCGACTTCTCATGGTTGCCCTGATAATAGCGGGTGAATAGCTTCGTGATATCCAGATTGCCCAGCCCGATCCCCTGGTCGGCAACGCTGACATATACCTTGTCTTCCCGCAGTTGGCTGGACAGGGTGATGACTGTGTTCGATGAACTGAACTTCAACGCATTCATCAGCAGGTTCGAGAGGACGGTCGTACATTTCTGACCGTCGAAGGTAACTTGACTGATCCTGTCATCCAGATGGTAGTCTATCCGGATATTCCGGGCTTCTAACTCGCTTTCAAAGTCTTTGGCTATCGAGACGATCCATTCGTTGAGCGCATGGGGTGTTTTATGCAGCGGGCTCTTTGTTTCTTTCAGGCTGTTCATATCCAGTACCATGTTGATGATGTTACGCATATCGAGTACCTGTTTGTAGATGCCGCCCAGCTGGCCTTTCAGTGTATCCGGATCGTTCCAGCTATTTTTGTCGAGTATCCTTTTTAACGGGGCATAGATCAGTGTCAGCGGGGTACGCAGTTCGTGGCTGATATTGATCAGGAAATGGACTTTCTCTTCGTTTATCTTATTGGTATGTTGCTGTATCTTCCATTGCATTTTCCTGTTCCTGCGGCGGCGAGAAACGTAATCGAGCCGGAGCAACGTCAGGACGAACAGGATAATAAAAATGGCGTATACGTAAGGGCGCTGATACCAGGGAGGCGTCACCGTGATATGAAGCACGTCGGCCGGTTCGCTCCATTCACCGCTCTTCGAGTTGCAGGAAACCTGTATCGAATAGTTGCCGGGAGCCAGCATACGCAGGGAGAGGATGTGGCTGTATGTTTCGGTGTACTGGTTGTCGAGCCCGACCACCGTGTAGCGGTACAGCTTGTTTCTGAACACATCTTTTTCCATTGCGATCACCTTTATTTCTATCGAGCTGTGGGTGTGGGGGATTGTGATCCGGTTATCTTTGGTTTGTACTTTGTCGATGCAGGAATTTCCGTCCAGCAAGACATCCATCAGCCTGACTTCGGGCAATGGTTCTTCCTTGGTCGAAATGTTCTTGTTGATACGCAGCAAACCGGAAGCTCCCCCCAGATAGATATAATCGGAGATGGAAGATACCTGGTACTTATAGATGAATTCGTTAGTCGTATAGCCATCCGATTCTCCCCACGAAGCGAACCGTTTCTTTTTCAGGTCGTAAGTGAACAACATGTTGCGTGCACCGATCCAAAGCCGTTCCTGTTCATCCAGCAGGAGGGTGGATACGCTATTGAACAGCTTGGTTTCGATCTTGGTGAACTCTTTTGTATGGGAGTCGAAATAGCCGAAACCATACTCCGTCCCGATCCAGAAAATACCGTTCTTGTCGCGGGCAACGGCCTTGATCGTTTCATGTTGCCCGATACTGAGCAACACTCGCAGCGTGTCATTCCCGTGACGCACTTCGTACAGTTTATTGCTTTGGATGATATAGGCGGCATGTTCATCCGCACAAACCATTTTCATGGCACCCACAGCGAGCCTGTTCCCGTCTATTTTCAAGAAAGAAAACTTTCCGGCACGTCTGTTGTAGCTGATGGCATTCTTCCCGATAAAATAGAACCATTCGTCCGTAACCTGGTAAGCCAGGTTGACGTAACTGCTGAAACATTGGTCAATCGTTGTCTCCTTGTCTATGATATAGAAGGGACGGGATTGGCCCGTTTCTTTGTTGAAAAGGAAGATGCCTGTCGTGTATAAGGAAACCAATAGTTCAGTGTCCGAATAGTCGGTGATGGAAACCACCTTGTCGCCGTAAGTGGACGGATAATGTTTGAAGGTATCCGTATAAGGATTATACTGGTTGATGCCGCCACCGTCTGTCCCGATCCATAACCGTCCTTTTTTATCTTCATGGATACTGATCACGGACTTTTCGCTCAACCCGCCGGTACGGTTGAGGGGGACATCCTTGTATGTTTTCATAAAGACTTCCTTGATGCCTATCATACCGCCTCTGACAGTCCCGGCCCAGATGTTACCCTGGTTATCCAGATAAATGCATTTGATGGAGTTGACGGGGATGGAGTTCATATCGCCCGGCGTGTGCATGATGGATGATATGTCGGAAGGATCGTTCTTATCCATTATATTAATGCTGCCGCCGTCGGTCGCGATCCACAGCTTATTCTCTCTTTCTGTGATGTCGAGTACTACATCGTTCGTCAGCTTTGAGTTTTGGGTGGAGATATGGTAGAGTTGTTTCCCGTCCGTACCATAACAGACGATCCCTTCTTTGTAAGAGGAAAGGTAAAGCTTCTTTTCACTGTCGAGCCAGGCCGCATTCAGGTTTGTCTGAAGCGGATAGTTCGTAGGGGTGACGGTTCCGGTGACGAAGTTGTATCGCAATGTCCCGGCATTGGGCGAAACCAGCAACAGCTCGTCTTCATCCCAGAGGAACATATAAAATGGATTGAACGGGGAGGAATCGGCTTGCATGATAGGCTTCTTACGAAGGCTTTTCTCTTTATAATCATATATATAAAGTCCGCCGTTCGTGCTGAAAAGTATAGCTCCTTCCACAAGATGGAAGGAATTGACGGAGATGATTTTCCCTTCATATTCTACGGGTAGAAAAGAATCGCTACTTTTCTCATACAGGGTCAACCCGTTGTTGGTAGATATCCAGATGTTGTTAAGGGAATCTTCGGTGATAAAATAGATCGTATTTCCGGGGAGGGAATGAGGGTTGTCTTTCTCATGGAAATAACTTTTCATATCGTAACGGTCGAAACAATTCAGTCCCGAAGCCGTCCCGATCCAGATCAATCCTTTGTTATCGGCGAGGATGGTGTTTACTGTTGTCTGCGAGAGTCCTTTGTCGAGGCTCAGTTGTTGGAAATAATAACTGGGATTGCTCCCTTTCATAGATCCGGTGCAAAAAAACAGTAAAATCAGAAAGTATAAAGTTTGTGTAACAGAGGTTCTTTCCATCATATCTCATTCTAACTACTGCAAATGTAGTAAAAGCAATCTGAACTTGAAAATAGCAGACTTAATTAGAACTTCGGGATGAATTTTGACATGAAAAGTACGCTTTTTGACATCGGGATGTGACGGAAAATGCAACTTTGCGTTGTGAATAGTTAACTAATTATAAACGCTTATGGTATAGTAAGAGTTGATTTTTTACATGAGGTAAACCACTGGGTAGTTACCCGTCTTGAGAACTTTATTTTATTATTTAAAATTTGATTTTATGAAAAAATCTGTTGTAACATTCTTATTGATGTTATGTTGTTTTGTTGGTTTTGCTCAGCAAAACGTGAATGGCGTTGTGCTCGAAGAGGCAACGTCGGAGCCCCTGGCCGGAGCCGCTGTTCAGGTGAAAAATTCCCTGAACGGAACGATTGCCGATGCGGATGGAAAGTTTTCCATTACCGTATCGCCCGGAGAGACTTTGTTGGTATCGTATATCGGCCTGATCCCGCAGGAAATACTTGTGAAGGAAGGCATGTCGAATTTAACAATTAAAATGGTTAGTGACGCAGTGGATTTAAGTGAAGTAGTAGTTGTAGGCTATGGTGTTCAGAAGAAAGTGAATCTGACAGGTTCGGTTTCTTCGGTAAAAGGCGAGGTGTTGGAACGTCGCCCGGTAGCTGATGCCGTGCAGAGCCTGCAAGGGATGGTTCCGGGGTTGCTGGTGAGCAATTCCAGCGGAGGCCGTCCCGGTGGTACCGGTTCTCTGACCTTGCGCGGACAGGGAAACCTTGATAATAATGCTGAACCTTATATCCTTGTCGATGGAGTGGAAATGAGCCTTTCGGATGTCAACCCCAGCGATATTGAAAACATTTCGGTATTGAAAGATGCGGCGGCTTGTGCTATCTACGGGGCGCGTGCAGCTTATGGTGTGATCCTGGTGACTACCAAGAAAGGGGAGGAAGGAAAGATGCGTATCAACTATCAGGGGACAGTGGGCTGGAGCTCTCCGACTGTTTTGCCGGATATGGTTAATTCGTACGATTTTGCACAGTACTGGAATGCAGGTGCTGTAAATGCCGGTTCACCCCGTTTATACAGTGATGAGAAGCTGGGTATGCTGCAACAGTATATCAATAATCCCGGCAGCATAGATCCCTGGTTCGAACTGTCTCCCAATGCAAATATGAACCCGGCTTTCGAGAACTCGGAGTCAGGTGTAGGTAATGTGGACTATTTCGATTTGCATTACAAGAACTGGGCGTTTAAGCAGAACCATAATATCAGCCTGAGCGGTGGCGGTAAAGCGGCACAGTATTATATCTCGGGCGGATACTATTCGGAAGACGGAATCCTTCGTTATGCCGATATGGATTATAAACGTTATAATTTCGCAGCCAATATTACTTCGCAGCTGACCAACTGGATGAAGCTGAAAGTGAATACCAAGTTCATGCATTCCGACCAGAATACGCCGTTTGGTGATGGCGGTATCAGCGAAGGTTTCTATCATTCACTGGCGCGTTTCCGTCCGACGGTTTCTCCGGTCGACCCGAACGGAAACTTTACGGAGCTGACTATGATCCCTTATCTGCAAAGCGGTACTTATACGAATACGCAGCGCGACAACATGAATATCACAGCCGGTCTCGAAATCAATCCGCTAAAGAACTGGTTTATATTCTTCGACTATACCTATAAGATGGGTAATAAGGAATATGAAGCGCTGAATGTCAGCCCGCTTATTTATGGTGCCGACGGTGTGAGCACTTCCCTGGGAGTACGTTCGGAGTTAGGCATGTCGCCCGACGGTAAGTTTACCCGCAGCTATGACCGTTCACGTTATCAGTCGGTTAACTTATATACAAATTATCTTTTCACACTGGCCGAAAAGCATAACTTCACTTTGATGGCCGGTTTTCAGGAAGAAGATTACAGCTACAGCCTGATGAAGAACTCTATTACAGGACTGTATTCAACCACTAATCCGAACGTCGGTATGGGAACAGGCGACAAAACGGTGGTCGATACCCGCAACGGTTGGGCTACCCGCGGTTTCTTCGGACGTATCAATTATGATTATGACGGACGTTACCTGGTGGAACTGAATGGCCGTTACGATGGCTCTTCCCGTTTCGCTTCCGGCAACCGCTGGGGTTTCTTCCCTTCTGTTTCACTGGGATGGAATATCACCCGCGAGGAGTTCATGAGCTCTGTGACGGATGTATTATCGAACCTGAAGCTCCGTGCTTCTTATGGTTTGCTGGGTAACCAGGCCGGTGCAGCCCTTTATACGTTTGCTGCAACGATGGCGTTGAATGATGGTCTGGGTAATTATATCTTCTCCGACGGACGTCATGTCTTTACGAAAGCTCCGGGGGTAGTGAATCCGAATACGACCTGGGAAAAAGTAGAAAGTAAGAATATCGGTATCGATTTTGGCTTCTTAGGAAATACATTGACCGGTACGCTCGACGTATTCCAGCGCGATACAAAAGATATGTTAGGCCCGGGAGTCGATTTCCCTGATTTCTTCGGAGCCGATGCTCCTAAAACAAATAACGCACGTATGCGTAACCGGGGTTGGGAATTGGCATTGAACTATCGCGGACAGATCGGTTCTGATATCCAGTACTCTGTCGGCGGTTCAATCTCCGATGCCATTTCGGAAGTAACCGAATATGCCAACCCGACCGGAACGAATCCCAAAGATAACTGGTACACCGGCAAGAAGGTGGGTGAGATCTGGGGCTACCGTGCCGACGGTCTGATCCAGACACAGGAAGAAGCGGATGCTTATAATGAAAAATACGACCTGTCATTTATCAGCGGTAAGCCTTGGACACCGGGTGATGTTAAATACCGCGACCTGAATGGCGACAACAAAGTGAACAACGGTACCAACACATTAGACGATATGGGTGATATGACGGTGATCGGTAATACGACCCCGCGTTATCAATATACCGTGAACGGTTCTATCAGCTGGAAAGGTATTAGCCTGAGCATGATGTTCCAGGGAGTCGGCAAACGCGACTGGAACCCGGGTACAGGTGCTTATTTCTGGGGGAGCGGCCCGTATGCACAGGTTACCGTATTCAAGGAACACCTGGATTACTGGAGTGAATCCAATCCTGGAGCTTATTATCCGAAGCCTTATATCCATACGGCAGGTGGCGTTGTTCCGTTCCGCGATAAAACAATGACTACCAGCGACCGGTATATCCAGAGCGGTGCTTATTGCCGCCTGAAAAACCTGACAGTGAGCTATGATCTGCCTACTATCTGGACAAATAAAGTCGGATTACAGAAGGCTCAGGTATTCTTCTCCGGTGAGAACCTGCTGACTTTTACAAAGTTGAAAGGCATGTTCGACCCTGAATCGATCTATACAAAAAATGATTATACCAGTGAAGGTGGTAAGAACTATCCGATGAACCGTGTTCTGTCTGTAGGTTTGGTTGTTAATTTATAATTTAGAGTTGTTATGAAAAAAAGAAATATATTTTTAGGCTTGATCCTGGCTTTCAGCCTTACGTCTTGCTTTGATTTGGATAAAATGCCGGAAGGTGTGCTTTCTACTGCACAGCCTTTCAGCAGCACCGGGGAAATGAGAAACTATCTGGATCAGTTCTACCAGACCGGTGCGGCTTATGGTAGCGGTTTGCGTGCGCAGGACTTCGGTGCCGGTGGTGGAGGAAATATTGCCGGGTATGATACGCATAGCGATAATATGTCGTCTAGTTCGGTAAGTACCCGTCTGGCAGGGGAGACCACGTTAAGCGGTGCTTCCAAGCTGGCAAACTATACAGGTATCCGCAATCTGAACTTCCTGCTTTGTAACCTGGGCAACTGTGCGGAAGAAGGAAGTGCCGATTATAATCAGTATGTAGGGGAAGCTTATTATTTCCGTGCCTGGTACTATTATAAGATGTTTGTGGATTACGGCCCGCTTACCTGGATAAGTGAGCCGCTCGACCCGAACGAAGAGGCCATGCAACTGGCCCGCGATAGCCGTACAGTTGTGGCCGATAGTATCCTGGCTGACCTGGATAAAGCGATCATGTATCTGAAAGAACAGAACAACAGCGCGTCTATGCGTGTACACAGGGATGTGGCCCGTGCCTTGAAAAGCGAAGTCGCTTTGTTTGAAGGTACGTGGGAGAAATACCATAAGGCAAAAGGAGATAAGTTCTTCGATCCTTCTGTGACGGACGAAAAGATAAAGAGCTATTTCACCCAGGCTGCCGCTGCCGCTAAAGAGGTGATGGATCGTGGCGTATGGAAGATATATACCACCGGAAATACTACGAACGATTATCGCGTAGTGTTCCAGACTACCGATCTGTCGAATAACCCGGAAGTGCTTTGGTTTAAGATGTATGACGGCGACCAGGTAGGTAACAACGTGAACCGTTACCTGAACCAGGGTGGCGGTGGAGTCGGAGTGACCTCGTCTCTGGTAGACGACTATCTGACTATCGATGGGAAACCTTTTGTCGGAACGCAACGTATAGAAGCCAAAAAAGTATTCGGAAACGAACTATTGCCGACTGTACGCGACCCGCGTCTGGTACAAACGATTTGTGCCCCGGGACAGCAATTGCGTCCGGATGATACCGCTCCTTATTATCAGGTGCCGCCGCTGATCGGTTCTTCTGCCTATAACCAGAATATGACAGGTTATTCCTTGCTGAAGCATGTGCAGATCGACTATACCGGTAGTTTGGATGCTGAATTCAAAGGAGCGACTCCGGCGATACAGTTCCGTTATGCCGATATCCTGTTAAATTATGCCGAAGCGTTAGCAGAGTTGGATGGAGCAACCAATTCTCAGAATATTATTGTAGCTTTGCAACCGTTACGTGATCGCGTTGGTATGCCTGCCGTTGACTTTGATCGGGAGTACAATCAGGAATCTGATTATCCTTTCCGTCATTTAAATAAATATATTCAGGCTGTCCGCCGTGAACGTCGTATTGAAAAAGCTTGCGAAGGCCGTCGCCTGGAAGATATCCTGCGTTGGGCTGCTGCAGAAGAGCTTATTGTCGGTCAGTGGCCGAAAGGGGCACTTTTTGTAGGAAGCAACCTGCAAGAGCATCCCGAATACGACGGTAAACTGGTTTACGACCAGTCTTCCGGTAATAACCTTTTCCTGACAGGGAAACCGGGCGACGCACTGCGTTATGTAGTGCCCAGCAATCCGGCCGGTTATGAGCAAGGATGGCGTTTTAACGTCGGTCGCGACTATCTGTTGCCTATTCAACCTCGTATGTTGTCATTGACAGGAGGTAAATGGGAGCAGAACCCGGGTTGGTAAACTCATTTATATAAGCAAGATATATGAAAAACGTTAGATCTACAGTATTATTTTCTTTGACAGGAGCAGCGATGTTGGCATCGCTGCCCTCCTGCAAGGAAAAGGAGGAGAGCAAGAAGCCCATGAACATCCTCTACATCATGTGTGATGACCATTCGTACCAGACAATCAGTGCGTACGATAACCGGTTCATCGAGACGCCTAATATTGACCGTATCGCCAAAGAAGGAGTCCGTTTTACAAACAGCTTTGTAGCCAACTCGTTAAGCGGGCCGAGCCGCGCTTGCCTGCTGACCGGTAAGCATAGCCATAAGAATGGCTTTACCGACAACACAAAGACGTTCGACGGCGAACAGCAGACTTTCCCGAAGTTATTGAAACAAGTCGGTTACCAGACTGCTATTGTCGGTAAGTGGCACCTTACTTCCGATCCTACAGGATTCGATTACTGGAACATCCTGATCGGACAAGGGGATTACTACAATCCGTATTTCATCGATAACGGGGAAAAGAAACAGATTGAAGGATACGCCACCAATATAACGACCGACCTGGCTATCGACTGGTTGGATCAGAAAAGGGACAAGGATAAACCGTTCTGTCTGCTCCTGCATCACAAGGCTCCGCACCGTACCTGGATGCCCGATACTTGTGACCTGGATCTGTATAACGACGTTGTATTCCCTATCCCCGAAACTTTCTACGATAAGTACGAAGGCCGCATTGCCGCTTCCGAGCAGGAAATGAGCATTATCGAGGATATGGATCTTGTTTATGACCTGAAACTGGCCGATAAAGAGAACGAAATCCATACCAAGACAGGGTTGGAAAAGGCCGGTCGTGCAATGTATAACCGGATGAATCCCGATCAGAAAGCTGCCTGGGATAAACATTACGACCCGATCATCAAGGATTTCAAAGAGAGAAAGCTGAGCGATAAGGCGTTAGCCGAATGGAAATATCAGCAGTATATGCATGATTATATCCGTGTGATCCATTCGGTAGACCGCAACGTGGGACGCGTACTGGATTACCTGGAAAAGAACGATATGCTGGATAATACCATCATCGTTTATACGTCCGACCAGGGTTTCTATATGGGCGAACATGGTTGGTTCGACAAACGTTTTATGTATGAAGAGTCTTTCCGCACGCCGATGCTGGTACGTTATCCGGGAGGCATAAAGGGTGATATCCCTGAAATGGTTCAGAATATCGACCATGCGGCTACGTTCCTTGAACTGGCCGGTGCTCCGGTACCTGAAGATATCCAGGGAGATTCTTACCTGCCGCTGCTGAAAGGCGAACATCCGAAAGACTGGCGTACTTCATTGTATTACCATTTCTACGAATATCCGGCAGAGCACATGGTAAAACGCCATTACGGAGTTCGTACGGATCGTTACAAACTGATCCATTTCTACAACGACATCGATGTATGGGAACTGTACGACCTGCAGAACGACCCGATGGAAATGAAGAACATCTATAACGAACCGGGCAACGAAGAGATCATCAAACAACTAAAAGATGAACTCCACAAACTACAGAAGCAGTATGACGACCCGATAGAGTCGGAATTGGCAAAAAGCTGATAGATATAGACAGGTAAAATAATAAAGGCTGTTCCATGATAATTCAGGAGCAGCCTTTTTTCGTATGATCGACTTTTAGTTCAATCTATAGCATAGAGGCTATTTGCTTTTCCAAAGCTTGTTTAATGAATGCGTTGATAGATACCCCGGCTTGTTTGGCAAGCAATGCAATCCGGCTATGTATCTCAGGAGATATGCGAACATTCAAAGAGCCGGAAAAACTTTTAAGAGGCTTTATCCCTTCTTCTTCGCAGTAAGCCAAATAATCATCTACTGCTTCATGAAAAGCCGCTGTAAGTTCTTTTACGCTTTCGCCTTCAAAGTTCACAAGTCCGTTTATACCCTCTATTTTACCGAAAAAGACGTTGTCCTTTTCACTAAAGTTCACAGAACCGATATAGCCTTTGTAAGTTAATGTATTCATTTGTTTATGCCGCATTTATCAGGTTGCCGCCCTGTTCACAAATGTAACTATATTTTAGTTGCAAGCAAGGGCTGAGGGATATAAAAAAACACCATAAGAAGCAATGTCGCTTTCTAATGGTGTTCATGTGGAGAATATCGGACTCGAACCGATCACCTACAGACTGCCAGTCTGTCGCTCTAGCCAGATGAGCTAATCCCCCGTTGTTTATTTTCGAGTGCAAATATAGGGCTTTTCCTGATATTAGCACTATCTTTGTATAAGAATTTTATACGAAAAGCGATGATTATTTATAATACAACATTTAATATAGAGAATGATATCCTTGCCGAATGCGTGGATTATCTCAAGAAAGACTATATTCCCAGAGCTGCTGCAAGCGGTTTTCTGATGACTCCCTATCTGCGTCGTATCCTGCAGGATGAAACGGAAGAGGCTTCCAGTTACTCGGTTCAGTTCCATGTAAAGAACTATGAGACACTGGAATACTGGTTGCAGAATGAAGGCCGTGCCCTGCAACAGGAGCTGGTGCAACGTTTTGGGCCTAAGATTGTCGGTTTCAGTACGCTACTGGAAGATATAGCACTGGATCTATGATCAAAGACCGTATCATACTTGGTATAGACCCCGGAACGATCGTGATGGGATATGGTGTCCTGAAGATCGAAGGGAATAAGCCGAAGCTCGAAGCTATGGGCGTGCTGCAACTGAATAAGTATGAAGATCACTACATTCGTCTGAAAAAGATCTTTGAGCGGGTATTGGCTTTGATCGATCAGTATCATCCCGATGAGTTGGCTATCGAAGCCCCTTTCTTCGGAAAGAATGTGCAGAGTATGCTGAAGTTGGGACGGGCACAAGGCGTGGCTATGGCGGCTGCCCTTGAACGCGAAATCCCTATTTTCGAATATGCCCCGCTGAAGATCAAGATGTCTATCACCGGTAACGGTAACGCAGCCAAAGAACAGGTTGCCGGAATGTTACAACGTTTCCTGCATATCCCGCAAGAGTCGATGTTGCCGCAACTGGATGCCACCGACGGATTGGCGGCCGCCGTTTGCCATTATTTCCAGACGAATAACCCGATCTCGGAAAAGAAATATTCCGGCTGGAAGGATTTCCTCGCGAAGAACCCCGATAAAGTCCGTAAGTAAAGCCGATCTCTCCTGTATAACATAAAAAAGTCCGGAACGCATATTCCGGACTTTTTCTATCTAATAATGTATAGCTTATACAATACCCTGTGCCATCATCGCCTTGGCCACTTTCATGAAGCCGGCAATGTTTGCACCTTTCACATAGTTAATATATTTACCGTCTCTACCATGCTCTACGCATTGTTCGTGGATCGCACTCATGATCTGGTGCAGTTTGGCATCCACTTCAGCGGCAGTCCAGGAGATATGCATGGCATTCTGTGTCATTTCCAATCCCGAAGTAGCTACACCGCCGGCATTAACGGCTTTACCCGGAGCAAACAACTGGTTGTGTTCGATAAATAGATCGACAGCTTCGGCCGTACAACCCATATTGGACACTTCGGCAACGCACAAAGTCTTATTCTCGATCAGTTTGCGGGCATCGTCTGCATCCAGTTCGTTTTGTGTAGCGCAAGGCAGGGCGATATCCACTTTCTGTTCCCAGGGTTTCTTACCCGGATAGAAGGTTGCACCGGGATATTCCTCAGCATAAGGAGCCACGATGTCGTTACCGCTGTTACGCAATTCCAACAGATATTCGATCTTGTCGCCCGAAATACCGTCCGGATCATACACATATCCGTCAGGGCCGGAGATCGTAACTACTTTGGCACCCAGTTCTGTCGCCTTCTTTGTTGCTCCCCAGGCCACATTTCCGAAACCGGAAACGGCCACTGTTTTTCCTTTTATATCGATACCATGAGTTTCAAGCATCTGATGTACGAAGTAAAGGGCACCATATCCCGTAGCTTCCGGGCGAAGGATAGAACCGCCGAATTCCATACCTTTACCAGTAAATGTACCGGTGTTTTCGCGTGCCAGTTTCTTATACATTCCGTACATATAACCTACTTCGCGGCCCCCTACGCCGATATCACCTGCCGGAACATCGCGGTCAGGCCCCAGGTTACGCCACAGCTCCATGATGAAAGCCTGGCAAAAACGCATGATCTCTGCATCGCTCTTTCCGCGGGGAGCAAAGTCTGAACCGCCCTTACCACCACCCATCGGTAATGTAGTCAGCGCATTTTTGAATGTTTGCTCAAAACCCAGGAACTTAAGAATGGATAAGTTTACAGACGGGTGGAAACGGATTCCCCCCTTATACGGGCCGATCGCATTATTGAATTGTACGCGGTATCCTAAATTAACCTGTACTTCACCTTTATCGTCTACCCAGGGTACACGGAAAGTAAAGATACGTTCCGGTTCAACCAAACGCTCGATGATCTTCGCTTTCTCGAATTCAGGATGCTGGTTATAAACCTCTTCTATTGATAAAAGAACTTCTTTCACGGCCTGCAAGTACTCTTTTTCACCCGGGTGCTTTGCTTCCAGTGCAGATAAAATAACTTCTGTTTTCATAGCGTTTATTGCTTTTTAAGGAATAACATTATGTAGGCAAATGTAGGGAATTCTACGGATTGACCAAGCGTTTTGCTTTCTTTTTGACAGTTCAGGATATGTTATTGATGCATATATTGCAGACGTTTTCGGTTACCCTTCGTCCAACTAGTATCAAAGTGCCGGGAAACTAATTGTTTATCAGGCATATTCTAATCTTTAACATATGTATTTTTATACTTTTGAGCTAGCATGAATTTAATTTTGAGCTAGCTCGAAATTGATTTTTAGCATGGTCAAAATTAATTTTCAGCATGCTCAAAAGAAAAAAAATATAGGAGAAAAATATTAGTGAATAGAGAGGAAAAGAATAGAATGTCGGGAGAAAAATCTTAATACTCTGCATCGGATTTGATTTTTTCCTTACTTTTGGGCGTATATAACTCTATAAAATCATTATGAGCGGAATACCGGACTTTAAGAACCTTGTGTTTAAAGACACATCCTTCGCCAATCTAATGAATAAGCGTATATATAATGTATTGCTTATCGCCACTAAATATGATGCCTTTATGTTGGAAGACGACGGGCGGGTAGACGAACAGATATTTAACGAATATACTTCGCTGAGCCTTCGTTATCCACCCCGTTTTACCCAGGTGACAACGGAAGAAGAGGCACTTGCCGAGCTGAAAGACCGCAACTTTGAACTGATTATCTGTATGCCTAATATGGATAACCGCGACATCTTTGCGGCGGCCAAAGAAATCAAAGTGCATTATCCTAATATTCCGATCGTGGTGCTGACACCTTTCTCGAAGGAAGTTTCCAAACGTATTGCCAACGAAGACCTGAGCGCGATCGACTATGTGTTCAGTTGGCTGGGTAATGCGGAGCTGTTGCTGGCCATCATCAAGTTGATAGAGGATAAATGGAATGCGCCCGACGATACGAAGAGTGTCGGCGTGCAGATCATCCTGCTGGTGGAAGACTCTATCCGTTTCTATTCTTCGGCTTTACCACATTTATATAAATTCGTGCTGGAGCAAAGCCAGATGTTTGCCCAGGAAGCATTGAACGGTCATCAGCGTACCTTGCGTATGCGTGGGCGTCCAAAGATCAAGCTGGCCCGTAATTATGAGGAAGCTGTCCGCATTTTTAACCAGTACCGGGATAATATGCTCGGTATCGTTTCGGATATGAGTTTCATGCACGACGGGGTGAAAGATCCTTATGCCGGGTATAAGTTCGGGCAGTATGTCCGTAAGACGGGGCTGATCATTCCTTTTGTCCTGGAGTCGTCCGAGTCGTGCAATAAGGTATATGCGAAAGAGTTGGGAGCTTCGTTTATCGATAAGAATTCGAAGAGTTACCCGCAGGATCTCCGTAAGAAGATCATGCAACGTTTCGGGTTCGGCGACTTCGTGATCCTTAATCCGCAGACAAAGGAAGAGATTATGCGTATCAAAGACCTGAAGGATTTGCAGAAGAAAGTCTTCCAGATCCCCGACGATTCGCTGGTCTACCATCTTTCGCGCAACCATTTCTCTCGCTTCTTCTATTCGCGTGCCATGTTTCCGCCCGCAGAGGTGTTGAAGCGGGTGGATGTGAGCGACTATAAAGATATGGATGAGGCTCGTAAACTGATATTCGACCTGATCGTGCAATACCGCCGGATGAAGAACTCCGGTGTAGTAGCCATCTACCAGAAAGACCGCTTCGACGAATACAGTAACTTTGCCCGTATCGGCGAAGGTTCGCTGGGAGGAAAGGGTAGAGGCCTGGCCTTTATGGGGGCGATGGTGAAACGTTACCCCAAACTGGAAACGGAGAACTTCAATACCAACATACCGAAGACGGTCGTGATATGTACCGACATCTTCGACGAGTTTATGGAAACGAACGAGTTGCTGCCCATCGCCCTGAGTGATGCGGACGATGAGACGATCCTTAAATACTTCCTTCGTGCCAGTCTGCCGGCCAGCCTGATCGACGATTTGATGGCTTTCTTCGATGTGGTGAAGAGCCCGATTGCCGTCCGTTCGTCCAGCCTGCTCGAAGATTCGCATTATCAACCGTTCGCTGGAATTTATTCTACCTATATGGTTCCCCGCATGGAAGATAAATATGAGATGCTGCGTATTCTGAGCGATGCCATCAAGGCGGTGTACGCTTCCGTCTTTTATCGTGATAGTAAGGCGTATATGATGGCAACATCCAACCTGATCGACCAGGAGAAGATGGCGGTCGTGTTGCAGGAGGTGGTAGGAAACCGTTACAACGATCATTTCTATCCGACTATTTCCGGTGTGGCCCGTTCACTGAATTTCTACCCGATCGGTAACGAGAAGGCGGAAGATGGCATTGCCAATATCGCCCTCGGACTGGGTAAATATATCGTGGATGGCGGACAGACATTGCGTTTCTCCCCGCGTCACCCGCACAATATCCTGCAAATGAGTACGATGGATTTCGCCCTTCGGGAAACGCAAACCCGTTTTTATGCGCTCGACCTGAAGAACCTGGCGGAACAGTTTTCTATCGACGACTCGTTCAACCTGACGCGCCTGGGCTTGAAGGAGGCCGACGCAGACGGTTCCCTGAAATATATTGTTTCTACTTACGATCCTTACGATCAGATTATCCGCGACGGTTATTATTCCGGCGGACGGAAAATCCTGTCTTTCGTCAATATCCTGCAACATGATGTATTCCCTCTGGCCAAGACCCTGGATGAATTACTCAGTATCGGACAGAAAGAGATGGGACGTCCCGTCGAGATCGAGTTCGCCGTCAATGTCGATCCGAATAATCACGATAAGGCAACCTTCTATCTCCTTCAGATCCGACCGATCGTAGATAATAAGGAGATTATGGATGAGGATCTGACGCAGGTGCAGAACGAAGAGACGATCCTGTCGTCTACCAGCGTGCTCGGACATGGCATCGTAACGGATGTACAGGATATTATCTATGTGAAAAGCGGGGCTTTCAACTCATCGAACAATCAGCTGATCGCTTATGAAATAGAGAAACTGAACCGGCGCTTTACCGAAGAGGAAAAGAACTATGTACTGGTCGGCCCCGGACGTTGGGGAAGCAGCGACCACTGGTTGGGTATTCCGGTGAAGTGGCCGCATATCAGCAATGCCCGCGTAATAGTGGAATGTGGTCTTGAGAACTACCGTGTCGATCCGAGCCAGGGAACGCACTTCTTCCAGAACCTGACCTCTTTCGGTGTCGGATATTTCACTATCAATCCATTCAAGGGAGACGGCTGGTTCGATGAGGCCTACCTGAATGCCTTGCCGGCTGTCGAGGATACGGAGTATCTGCGGCATGTTCATTTTGATAAACCGATCGTTATCAAGATGGATGGAAAGAAGAGTTTAGGCGTGGTACTTAAGCCGGAATGAGAAAAAGTTGTTGTTTTTCAACAATTTTCTTCTCAGGGCTTTTTTGTGTTATTTTATTCATATACATTTGTAACTATCTTATAGCGCATGAAAATTAAAACGTATATAATTAGGCGGATTAATATACGCATTTGTGTATCAGAATAGACTAAAGAAGGGACGAATGGGACAAGCTGGAGAAAATGAAACGGAATCAGGTAAAGATGAGCAGGCTTTTTTTGAGGAGGAAATATCCAAATTAATAGAAGATCAATATCTGTTCACGGAAAGTATCTATGCCTACCTGCCAATAGGTATTGAAATATATGATGCAGAAGGTCTTTTGCGTAGCGTCAACGACTATGCTTTACGTATGTACGGCATAGCTGACCGGGCAACGGTGGTAGGGACGGTCAACTTGTTTAACAGTCCTTATATGGACGATACTCTTAAGGCTCAGGTAAAAAACGGAGAGAAAATCTCTTTGGAGTTTGAATATGATTTTGACCAGATAAATAGCGACGCATACTTTTCTTCTAGCAATAAGAGTACGATGATTTATAACGTACAGGTTGTTGCTATAAGGGGTAAAAAAGGAGGAATTATCGGGCATATATTGCTGGCCAATGATGTAACGGCTGTGAGAGAAGCGGAATACCGTACGGAAGAAACCAAGAAAAATCTGGAAATGGCTATGGATGCCGCTAATATGGCTTCCTGGATATATGATGTACGCAAGGAAGTTTTTACTCCGCTGTATGGGGAAACTGTATCGGGTGAGACTATGACGATCGAGAATGCACTGAAGATGTTGCATCCCCAGGATCATGCTCCCTTGAAGCTGCTTTTTTCACAACTGATAAATAAGGAAATTCAAACGGGACAGATCACATTGCGCTTTTATAATGAGCAGGAGCAGCAATATCGTTTCTATGAAAGCCGTATGCGGTTATCCTCCGAGCATCTGAGAAGGTTGCAGATTATCGGGACACAACTGGATGTGACGGAAAGAATACAAATGGCAAAGAAGACACAGGATCTGATTGCAAAACGTGAGTTGGCCATGAAAGTCAGCAATATCGTCCATTGGGATTTTGATGTGCGGAACCAAAAGTTCGAATCGTATAATGATCCGGTCAACGACTATGTCAGCGACCGTTTGTTGGCTGTTTCAGAATATATGGATGTTATACATCCGGAAGACCGTCCTTCGGTACAAGCAACTGTACAGTCTATGACCGAAGGAAGAGACCATACCTTTAATATCACATGCCGTATGCAAACCAAATATGATGACACCTGGCAATATTGTGACATTATAGGCGTCCCTTTTGAACGTGATGAAGAGGGGAATATCATACGCTTTACAGGCTTCAGGCAAAACATTCCCAAATTACAGAAATTAAACCGGGAACTTAGAGAAAGAAATTATAGAATAGAACTTACCTTCAAGACGGTAGGTATGTCTTATTGGGATTTTGATGTAAAGAGCGATATGTTCAGAGCTTTCAACGATCCGGTAAATGACTATCATTCGGAAAAAACAATTAAGGCTGATGAATATCTGAAAGTAGCCCATCCGGATGATATCGATTGTGTCTGCGACTATATCAATCATATGCGTCAGGGTGTTGACAAGGATTTTAATTTGAAATATCGCTCTAAGACGAAATGGGATGATGAATGGCAGACTTTACTGGTCACCGGTATTCAGGTTGAGAGAGATCTGAAAGGGCACGTTACCCGCTATACCGGCATAACGATCAATAATACGAAATGGGAAAAGATGATCCAGGAGCTGAAGGAAATGAAAGAAAAGGCGGAACTTTCCGACCGGCTTAAATCGGCTTTCCTTGCCAATATGAGTCATGAAATACGCACTCCTTTGAATGCTATTGTCGGTTTCTCCGAACTATTGACAACCTGCGATGATCCGGAAGAAAAAGAGGAGTATGCCGGTATTATCCAATCAAATAATGAGTTGTTGTTACGGTTGATCAACGATATTCTGGATCTATCCAAGATAGAGTCGGGTGTTATCGATCGTAAATGCGAGCGGTTTAACCTGGCAAAAGTCTCCGGTGAATTATATACGACGGTGTTACCAAAGATAATAAATCCGGCTGTCAAGTTCAGTATGGACGATTCTTTTCCGGATTGTTTGGTTGTCTTGGATAGAAGCCGGCTCAAGCAGGTATGGATGAATTTTCTCACCAATGCCGTGAAGTGTACGAAAGCGGGATATATAAAAATGGGATATTCGATTGAAGGGGGAGGCATACGAATCTATGTGGAAGATACGGGAGTCGGTATTCCCGAAGAAAAACATGATAAGGTCTTTGCCCGGTTCGAGAAGCTCAATGAGTTTGCACAGGGAACAGGATTAGGGTTAACCATTTCCAAAGCGATTGTTGAATCAGCAGGGGGAAAGGTTGGATTTACTTCGACTCCCGGTGTCGGATCTACCTTTTGGGCCTGGTTTCCTTGCTCTCCGGAGTTAGTTGAGCAATGAAGAAAACAAAGCCCTCTCCGCTATATAAGCAAAGAGGGCTTCTTGTTTTGTATAGGAAAAGGATCAATCTTTCTTCTTAATAAAGTCGGAAGGATAATTTACCTTGTTAATGATTTCGTTACCTTTCAGGTGGATCCAGGTTTTAAAACCGTTTTCACCTTCAGTCATTTCGATTACGCGTGCACCGTTTGTCAGGTTGTTGTAAACCGTGTCGCCTCCGGTGTAACGGCCATAGGCTAATAAGATTCCTTTCCAGTAAACGGCATAATCGTCATCGTGATCATGGCCGACAAAGACACCTTGAACATCTCCCATTTCTTTCATGGAAGCAAACAGTCCGGAGTTCAGTTGTGGAGCGCAGGCTTTCTCTTTACGTGTTCCTACCAGGATCGCTGTTTCATCCGAAGCTGCCTGATTATATTCGGGCAGGGCGATATGGAAGAAAGCCAGGGAAGGGACAGGTGTTCCTCCATTCTGTTTCGTGAATTTGGCACTGTTATCGCGATACCATTGCACCTGGTCGAACTTGATGTAATCGTATCCGCCGATACCTTCTATCTGGGAATAAGAGTGAGAGTCCATGCAATAAAGCACGACAGCATCTTTATTTCCATTCGATGATTTGATCGGAAGAATATAATTGCTGGCTCCCGATACACCTTTTACAGAATCTGTCAGGTTGTAAGGGATCGTTCGGATGATATCGAACAACTGTGTGCGTGTCAGGCCTTGTTCGTTATCATGGTTACCGAATGTCATGCCGAAAGGTATCTGACGTTTAGCTGCCAGGTTAAGTATGGTACGCATACCTTCTTCGGCCGGTTGACCATAAATCACATCACCGGTGAAAAGCACCAGATCCGGTTTCTCTGCATCCAGCACTTCATTGATCCTTTCGATCGAAATGGCCGACTTCGGATTGTTATGGATATAATGTACATCGGTGAATTGTACGATCTTAAATTTACCGTCCTTGTTGAATTTCAGTGACGGCTGTTGGGCGTTGCCGTTCAATAGGCCGACCAGCAGGAATATGATACAAAAAAATAACTGTTTCATCTTCTCGTAGATTTATTATTTAAAAACAGGCATCGAACGGCCGATCCATACTTGCGGTTGTTGCAGGTTGAAGATTTCGGCAACAGTTGAGGCACAATCGAACTGCATCATGCTGATGTTATCGAAGCAATATCCTTTTTTGATATTCTTTCCGGCAATGATAAAGGGTGTTTCCATTTCTTGCATGGTCTTTCCGCCATGTCCTTTATTGATACCACCATGATCGGCTGTGATAATGAAGATCGTATCGTCGTACATACCGGCTTTTTTCACTGCTTCTACAATCTGACCGATATAGCCGTCCAGTTCTTTTATCTTAGCATAATAAGCGGGAGTGTCGTGTCCGTCGGCATGTCCTACATGGTCGGGGTTGTCAAAAGCGATCATGGTAAGTGTCGGCTTTTTCTCGGTGATGTATTTAACGGCCATTTCGCACAATACGGTCGGTTGTTTGTTATAGTCCGGGCCTTGTGCATGGTAGCTCAGTGACAAGGTATCCACCAGATATTTGATACCGTCCCAGTCGTAAAGGCAACCTATTTCTGCATCCGGCTGGGCGTCGCGCAGTAATTGGAAAACGGTCGGGAAAATACCATGCTTGTTCAGTTCGCGTGAAGGCAGTTCGGGTGTTCTTGATCCCCATTCAGTGTATCCGTGAATCTCCGGCCCTGCTCCCATGAACATGGATGCCCAGTTTACTGCACTGGATGAAGGGAGTACGGAACGTTTCTTCAACGTATAGGAACCCTCTTTCATAAATTGTTTGGTGACAGGCATCTCTGCTTTTTCTACACTATAAGCTCCCCAGCCGTCCAGACCGATCCAGACTACGTGCTTAGCTTTTGGTTTGGCGGCAAAAGCCGAACTGATTGTGAAAATGGTTAAAACCAGAATAAGTAATAAGTTTCTCTGTTTCATGATAAGTGTTTAATTTGTATTAGTACCTCAAAGGTATGTAAAATAGGGACGATTACCCAATTAGCATAGCTTCTTTTATTATTATTTTATAGTGATATCGAATTGGTCATACGACTCGGTTCTCCAGGATTTATCGGCAGTTGTCGGCGAAATGGCGAAAAGCGGGGAGAAAGTCTTTATCTTGATCGTCTGACCGTCCGGCATAAATTCCATGATACGCAACCAACCGTCGCCACCGTTGCCATGCCAGAAACCATCGGCAGTCTGGGCGTTGAACATCATTTGTGGTATTTCTTTTCCGGCCGCATTCTTATCCACGCGGAAAGCAACGTTATCTTTGAACGGGGCGATCTCACATTCGTGTCCGCAGATGACCATGCAGATATTGGAAGAAGGATAAACGAGTTTCTGCCAGATCGCTTCCCCGTAGTTGGCAGGAGATACTTTGTAGTTCTCTTTTATGTGACGTTTTCCGTTCCATGCCAGGAAAGAGTGAGTCAGTATAATGACCTTATGGTCTTTATACTTCGGCTTTTCGGTGACGGTCTTTGCCCATTCGATGGCTTCGTCACGAGGGGCAAACTCCAGGGATACGACAAGTATTTTGCCCCAGGTATCGGTCTCGAATTCGTAGGCTGCATTTTCAAGTGTCGGGATATCCTGATAGTTGTTCCCTACTTCTACTAATGATTTTCTCCAGCAGGAATTTCTTTCCGAAGGGAAATAGGCAGGAAAACGGCATAAACGATTCTCTGACTTTTCGTATCCGTAATCATGATTTCCGGTGCAGATCACGTAAGGTAATTTATTATCCAACCGGGCAAAAGCCTGTGAGGCCGCTTTCCATTGCTCTTCGCTGGTTTGGTTGCCGTTTACTCCGTCAGGTATGCGGATTTCGTTCTGTTCAACCAGGTCGCCTGTACATAGAACGGCTTCGATGTTCAGCCTTTCCTTGTTGTTGGCCGTCCAGGCGGTCATCAGTTCGAATAAGGGCTGGTTTACATCGAATTTGGTGTAACTCTGCGGGTCGGGGAGCAGGATCATGGAGAATGATTTGCTATCCGTTAACTGGGGTTGTACAGGTTGTACCTGGGCGGTAACCGTTAATAGGTTGAGCAGGATACCGATCGATAGAATAAGTCTTTTTTTCATACGTGTTTATCTTTATGATATGATTTTAATGGGATGACGGAGACACTTCAAAAGTGGTGAGAACGGCAGCATGGTCGGAAGCCCATACATCGTCTATCTCCGGAGTCGTCTTGACTATCTTTGAAGATATGGCTTTTATTCCTTTCCCTTTGTAGAAAAGGAAGTCGATCCGGCTAACCCGCAATTGTCCGTAGATAACGGCGAATGTGCCTTCCGGGCGGCTTACTTCATCCGGATTGATCTCACGGAAACTATCTTTATAACCTTCGCTTTGGATATAGATAGTGGTAGGGAATGGAACCGGGCCATATCCATAATGCAAGGGAGCAGCAGCGGCTGTCCAGTCCAGATGGCTGCATGAATTGAAGTCGCCTCCAATAATAACGGGAGTTTCGTCGTCTGTCAGATAAGGTTTGGTATCCTTTTCAAGAATATGTTTCATGTCGACCAGAGCTCGGATCGAGTCTTCTGCTACCCAGATACGCGGATCATGTCCGCTATTCGGATAATTGCAGGAGTATTCGGGACGGTAGGCATACCGCAACCAGCAAGCATTAACGAGCAGTTGACGTCCGTTAGGCAATGTTATTTTTCCCGGATTGGAGTTGAATGTTTTATCGGTGGGTATCTTTTCCAACGGATAGCGGCTGAAGAGTACAAGGTTATCGTCTAATGCCGGAGTCTGCATATTGTAGTTAAGCGAATCTTTAAAACGTTGTTGTCCGCCGTAACCTTCCTGCATGGTTATGATATCCGCATGGGAAGCTTTTAACAAGTCGATGATCCGGCTTTGCCCGTCATTTCCGACATGCCGGCCTCCGTGCCAGATATTCCATTGCAGGATTTTGACAATGTTGGGATTATTGCTGCTGTTGCAGGTGATTCTTTTCTCTATCAGTCCTTCACTTATTTCCGGAATATAATTCGTTTTATCCAGTTTAAAAGAAGGAACCTTTATTTTTATCTTATTACTGAAAGTGGCTTTGTCGGAAATATCGGCGGTCACCAATAGGTAATTAATTCCCGGTGTCAATTTTATTTCTCCTTTGGAAGCTTTGAATGTCATTTTCTCTTTAGGAGCTTTGCCGTTCCCGAATAACTCTGTCCGTGTATTTGAACGGGCGTTTTTGCCAGTATAATATATATGTACGCGAGAGATATCAGATAGGGAAGTCATATCCGACAGATCCAGTGACAATTCGGTTAGGGATAATGGTGCTTGATTACCGGTAACTGCTATTCTTACTTTCAGGATCTGATCGTCACGGGTGCCTTGGTCTGCATCCCATTCGCTGTCTATTACAACTGCATTAAATAATTCCTGGGTTATATCGGCTGTGTAGCTGAATTTCGGATTGTCGTTTACTACGGTATATGCCATAGGAATCGTACCTTTATAATCTACCCGGCCATTGCGTATATGATAGGCCTGGTCTCCTTTTCCGACCCAGTTGACGGAAACATCATTTATCCCGTCATCAAAATTGTAATAAGCGATTAATGTTTTGAATTGAGGATGAGTGGGAGTAAGCGGTTTACCCATCCATTCCCGTATCATTTCGGTAGACAAGGCAGAATTCCAGACACGTACTTCGTCCATAAGGCCACCGAAAGATGTCGTATCGCTTTCGTTTATTCCCAGAGCTCCGGGCAATACGGAAACGGCAACCGGTTTACTGTCTGCCACTTCGCCATCCAGATATAATCTGGTGACAGTCCCGTCGCAGGTAAGAGCGACATGATGCCATTGATCATCCAGTGTCTCCTTCGACCATAGATCGGCCCGGGTGCTATGAAGTTTCCCTTTTTCTATGACAAGCGGGAGATAATCGGTTATATTCAGTTGGCTGTACTCACCTCCTCCAAAAATAATTTCCTGATCTTTCCAGGATGTATCATCCCCTTTGATCCATGTTTCAAGTGTAAAGGGTGCGTCGAGGATTCGGATCCCCGTTTTTACATTGTTATCTTTCCCATCGAGATGTAAGGCGAGATTCTGGCCGGGAGACTGGGCTATCGACTGGGTGACGGATGAGCAGAGTAGAAATAGAATAAAGAAGCATGCCTTCTCTAAGAATGGCCGTTTGTAATACTGATATTTCATGATATTAATGTGATGTGTTTTTGTATCTCCAAAGGTAACCATTTTGTGTGAAAAAGGGATAGGATTTCTCCTATCCCTTATAATAATTCATGATATAGAGGAAAGAATGTTAGTGTCTATTATTCTAGGTAGAATATAACGTTCTTTCTGTTTTATTTCAGTATCCACATTATGTCGTTGATATTATCGCTACCACCAAACTGACGACTCAGTGCTTCTTCCAGATTTTCACGGTTGTAGTTGTATTCTCTTTCGGGATACATATAACGAACAGGGATACGATCCGGAGCTGTTACGTTTTTACTTGATTCCGGATTGATCGGCAATACAGGATAACCGGTTCTTCTATAATCGTAATAAGCTTCGTAAGTATGTTGCAGATAATATGAAATATATTTCTGGATAATAATCTTTTCCAGATCTTTTTCAAAAGAACCTGTCAGTTGTATTTTATCATTAGCCAGGTAAGATGCAATATAATCGTTAGTGATGACACGTCCGTGTGCATATTCTTCCGGTGTATAATCTTTGACAAATTTCATATGAGCTTCGATCCCTTTTTTATAATACTCACTGGTATTCCCACTAATCCAGCCACGTAGACAAGCTTCTGCCAAAAGGAATTGCTGTTCACTGTATCCCAAACGTATCAGCGGTTCACCTTCTACATGACTTTCGGAAATGTAACGGAGGTTCGGCCGGCAAAATAAATTGGCTCCATGTGCTTTCGATACATCTCCATAGGGGAGAGACGGATCGACACCGACATAGGCATCAAAATCGCTTTCCTCTTTACCTTCGTTTATCTTGGCAATAGAGGGCTCTCCGTAGTAGAACAAACGGTAATCTCCGTATTCTGTCATTTGATCAACCAGTGCAGATGACATCATTGCATATTTTGTCTGGTTGGAAGTCAAATCGTTGAAAGGATATTTCATCCCCTGTTGGTCTTTGTAAACCAATTGGAAGTTGTCCGCATTGGATGTCATTAAAGAACCATTCTGAACGATTCCGGCAAAACGGGATTTTAGGTTCAGGTCAGACTCATTTTCCTTTTTGGAAAGGTTCATTAATACTTTCAACTGGAATGCAGTCACTGTTTTTTTCCAGTTTTCCTTATTCCCGCTAAAAATAATATCGCCTTCGAATGCCATATCATCTGCTTCGGAGAAACATTGATAAGCTTTTTCCAGATCATTGAGAATGCCCAGCATTACTTCTTTCTGAGTTTCGTATTTTGGGCGGGGATTACCTTCTTCCCCCTGACCGGCGTTGGTGTATGGAATATCTCCTATATTTAGAGAAATATAATAAAGCAGATAAGCTTTAGAGAAAAGGGCTAATCCTTCGTAACCTTTTTGTCCGGGCGACTTAGCTACCATATCGTTGCAATTGACAACCTGTAGGAAGCCGTCGAAATCGCCACGTCCGATATTGTTGTATTGCAAATCTGAAACGCCTTCGTTCCATACGATTTGTTTAGCCAGCACACCGTCGTTTACATATTCCTTTACGGTGCGGTCTTTACGGACAACCTCGTAGATAACTTTGGTTGCCAACATAGAAGAGGGCACTGTTGTTGCCGTATCCGGGTCTGTATTAAGTTTTTCAAAATTATCACAACCAGTAAATATGGATAGTGCTGTGAATAATAACAGAAATTTATTTATATGTTTCATAATCACTCAGTTTTTAAAAATCAAGTTTAATATTCAAACCAACATAACGCATGGAAGGAGCATTCAGCAACTCTTCGTGATCTTCTGTGATAGCATCCGGATCCGAATATTTGAAGTCCTTGCACCAGATGAAGAGGTTTTGTCCTACCAGAGAGACGTGGATATTATCGAAACCGATCTTTTGAGCAGCCTCTCCCGGCAATTTATATCCGATAGACAATTCGCGTAATTTCAGGAATGTCAGGTCATGAATGTTCTGGATTCTTTTACTTCCATTCCAGGGTTGGTAATTCTTTGTATAGGCTTCGTAAGACACGGCAACGTCGTTGGGAGCGAATACACGTGTATCTTCCAGAATATTTCCGTAAGAATCATATTTTACGGAACCTGAAACAACCTTTACACCCTGGCCTACATAATTAGTCTTTCCGTTTACGACTTCGTCATAACGCCATTGATTATCGCTATCGATATGTGTTCCGGAATTCCACATGGCTTGTTCCAGACGGTTGTAAGCCTTACCTCCGACACGTCCGTCGAAAGAAACATCAAGAGTGAAATTTTTATAGCTCAGATGATTCGTGAAACCCCATACCCAGTTAGGACGTTCGAAACCGGCTTTTGTAGGATAATCGCTCAATACGGGCAGACCACCGCTATGTACAATGTTTCCTTGCGGATCTCTTTCCCAATCGTATACTTCAAACCAGTCCCAGCGTTCGCCCGGTTTTACCCAAGGTCTGTCGGTTGAATAAGTCTCGTCGATCTTATGATAATAGTAGCGGTCGCGTCCCCAGTTGAAAGAAGAAGTCCAGTTCCAGTCTTTTGTTTTGATAATATCACCGGATACGGTTACTTCCCATCCTTTTTTGATACGTTCTTCATCGTAATTGTTCAACGTTTTCTCAAAACCGGAAGTATAGCTTAAAGGAGATTCATGCTGGATATCAGTCATTAACTTGGTATAATAAGCTACATCGAAACGTAAACGATTACTCAGGAAATGAGCGGCAGCACCCACTTCAAAGGAAGTTGCCTTTTGAGGAACCAGTGTAGCATCACGGATCATCGTCGGATAGGCGGCAGTAGATTTGCTGTCCCATACATTCTGTGTGATCTTGTATACTTTATTGATATCATATATATCGGCAGCTGTTTTAGTGATAGTCCATGAACTTCTTAATTTCAAAAAGCTCAGGTAGTCGGACATATCGACCAGTTCCGAAAGGATAACGCTACCGGATACAGATGGATAGAAGTAGGATTGTTCTGATTTAGCCAGTGTGGAAACCCAGTCGTTACGACCTGTGGCTTCGATGAAAACCGCATTTTTCCAAGATAAATCGATTTTACCGTAAACACTGTTTGTCTGTTTTGTTTTTACAGTGGTTGACACAGATGGAAGATCCTTCGATGCTTTTAGCGAATAAAATCCGGGAACAGTTAATCCTCCGTTTGTATTGGCATCGAACTCGTCTTTTTGGTAATAGTTTAATCCCATACCTAACATTCCGCCAACATTGAAGTCGCCCACCTTTTTATCAGCGATCAACAGAACGTCGCCTATGATACCATACCCTCTGCGTTCATATTTCTCAAATTTACCAGTCTGGCTATTACGGGCGCTAAGAGGTATTTTATATTCAAATTTTCTAGAGTAAGTATCAGACCCCACACGTGCAGTCGCTTTCAACCAATCTAAAATTTCATAATTGAGAGTAGCCTGTGCATTGGCGCGGTTTTCTAATTGTGATTTTGTTGCTGCGTTTGCCAGGAAATAAGGGTTATTGTAATCGTATTTGTATAACCAGTTTTGTTCGATATCTTCTTTTCCTTCTTTCCAGTAATTTTTGAATTCACGAATATCGAATTCGGTACCTGTCCATACGATCATATTGTAAAGATAACCATCCCAGCCATATCCTTCTCCTCTGAACTGAGGACTGTAGCTACCATTGTAAGTGATAGAGGCATCCAGGGAAAATTTACCGAACTTCATATCTCCTGCAACGGTATAAGTGAAATCATTCAATTTGTTTCCAGGAAATTGTCCTTTGTTGTAGACATGTGTCAATGAGGTTCTGAAACTGCCGTTCTTGCCTTTGTAGGTTACATTCACATTGTTGTTGGTGACGAAAGATGTTTCCAAAAGATTATTGAAATTGTTCTTACCCTTTGATACCAATGGCATCTCTCTCCATTCATACGTGTTAGGGTCATATTGGACGGCATTTCTTCCGATGTCCAGTTTATCTCCCCAGACATATTCACTCAACTCCTGTAAATACTTACCTCCGGAACCGCTACTGTAGGATGATTGTACTTCCGGCAATACCAGATATCCGGCATTGAACATCGTATTACTGTTTACACTGACTGCCAGACCTTCTTTCGTTCCGCGCTTTGTTGTTATCATAATGGCTCCTGAAGCTCCCTTTTCTCCATAGAGGGCGGAGGCAGTCGCACCTTTCAATACACTCATCGATTCGATATCATCAGCTGCAACATCGCTTAGCCCGGTGTTTTCAAACGGGATACCATCAATTACGATAAGTGGTTTTTCACCACGTAATAAGATCGTTGAGCTTTCGTTAAATGCATTTGTATTGATCACAGAAACTCCCGCGATCTTACCGGAAAGGGAGGTGGCTATGTTGGCACCTTTTACTGTTGTGAATTCATCACCTCCGACTTTCTGGACGGAATAACCCAATGCTTTTTCCGAACGTTTGATACCTAACGCTGTTACTACTACTTCTTCCAGCAGTTCTGTATCTTCCGATAAAATGACATTTATCGTCGACTGTTCGCCAACCTGGATTTCCTTGCCGGCATATCCGATGTAGGAAATAACCAATACAGCTTTGTTGGGCACGGATAAACTGAATTTTCCGTCTATATCTGTAATGGTTCCGTTGGTAGAACCTTTCTCCACTACATTAGCACCGATAATCGGTTCTCCTTTTGCATCGGTAATTGTTCCTGAGATATTTTTGATGGATTGTTGTACTTTTGCTTCACTAAGTACTTCCTTCGGTGAAAGGATAATGCTCTTATCCAGTACCTTATAACTGATATCCGTTCCATTGAACAGCTGTTCCAATACATTAAAAACATTCTTCTTGTTGCTTTTGATGGAAACAACACGGTTGGTGTTTACCTGTTTGTTGTTATAGAAGAAATGGAAATCCGATTGTTTTTCTATTTCATCTAATACGTCCTGTACTGTTTTGTTATTAACGTTCAGGGACAATGTAGCCGACTGGCTGTAGCTTTCGGAGGCATACGCCAATCCAATGCATACAAATAGCATTATTGCGGTGAGTCTCATACATAATGGTATTTTCTTCAGGATAATAAACGGTGAATTCACCATCCTGAAATGTTGGATGCTAAAATAATTTGTCATAGATTTGTAAGTGATTTTAGAGTTAAAAAATTCATTTGCTAAGCTTGTCGCCAAACAAGCCTGCAGTTGGTTTTCATACGGGAAAATACGCCAATATTTTTCCGTATGTTTTGTTTTAAGGAGGTTCTGTTGCTTTCATACTGTATTTATTAGGTTACACAAAAAATTAATATAGTTCGACAATTGTTTTTTCTGATACTTTGTTTTTGTCCGGGTTTATCTCCGGATCTATGAATTTGTATTGAATACCAGACGATAACCGGAAGTGTTCAAGAATAAGCATAAGATGCTGCCCACTGAAAGTTCCGGTGAAAGAATTTTCATACAACAAATCGTTTTTTACGATAAATTGGGTATTGAAACGCTTATCCAGTATTTTTAAAGCCTCTTCGAAAGAGGTGTTTCTGAAAACAACCAAACCATCTTTCCAGGCTATTTGTGTCGGTAGATAAGATGCGTTTGTCTTGATTCCCTTGGTTTTTATGTTATAAGCCACTTCGTCATCCGGCTTCATAATAAACGACTCTTCTTCATTCTTCTTGTTTCGGAAAGAAAGTTTGACCGAACCGGAAATCAAAGAGGTTGTCACCTGGTTGCTTTCTTTATATGCTTCAATATTAAATTCTGTGCCCAGCACTTCAGCTTTCAGGTCGAAAGGCGTGTTTACGATAAATCTCTTTGATTTATCTTTCTGCACGGAAAAATAGGCTTCTCCATCCAGTTCGACAGTGCGGGTGTCGCCGGTAAATTTCTGGGGATGTTTTAAATAAGATCCGGAGTTTAACCACACTTTACTGCCATCCGGCAGATTTAAGGCTGCGACCATACCGGGATTTGTTTTGATTTCAATATATTCGACCGGCTCTTTTTTAGTAACGAAATAAATAGTACTGAGCAGTAAAGGTAGAATAAGGATAGCTGCGACTTTTTGAAACCAGACAAGATAATTCGTTTTGTTCGGTTTGCGGAATCTTTTCTTTACTTGCTCTAACGCTTCTGCTGAATTTACTTCTTTAATTGTATTAAGAGTGTCGGTCGCCATATAGATGTACTGAACATCCCGGGCTAGTTTTCTATTTTCTTCAGACTCCTGTAGCCATTGCTCTACTTCCTGCTTTTGATCAGCGGAAAGTGAATCGGTATAATAACGTAGAAGTATATGTTCGTCTATATGTTTTTGCATGTCCATTTTGTCTCTTTATATTAAAGACTAACGAACAGAGATACCTCCTAAATGAAAAAGTGTTTTTTTGAGATAATTTTTTTAATGAAGTGAAAGAGTTCTAGTAAGACTATGGTAAAAATGTTGATTATCTGCCTGTTTTTGCACTTTAAAGCAAAGAATCAATTGATGTTTTTTATTAGAATAAAAACTTAATGCCTTTGTAATAGGTTGATATGTTGAAAAATGTTATTTTTGCATGCATAATTGACATAGTCTTACTAGAACTTAATCCTTTTTTACCAGATGCTTTCAAAAATCACAGATATTATAACTGACGAGGTTCTTTTTGAAAAGATCCAGGCTGGTGATGTGAAAGCGTTTGATGTCCTGTTTATGCGTTATTATCCTCTGTTGTGTGCTTATGCGAAACAATTTGTCGATTTTGATGACGGACAGGAGATTGTACAGGATGTGATGGTTTGGTTCTGGGAAAACAGCAGCATGCAGGTGATCGAGTCTTCTCCTAAAAACTATTTGTTCAGAGCGGTAAAGAACAGATGCCTGACATTGATAAACCGTAATGAGCTGAAACAACGGGTAGTCAGTTCCATGTACGAAAACCAGCAATCGCAATATGAAGATCCGGATTTCTATATTGTGGAAGAACTCACCCGGAACATTGAAAACGCCTTGTCCCGCCTGCCTGAAACCTATCGGGAGGCTTTTGAAATGAACCGTTTCCAAAGCATGACTTATAATGAGATTGCAGAAAAACTGAATGTCTCCTCTAAAACGGTCGATTACCGTATTCAGCAGGCATTGAAACTCTTGCGTGTGGAGTTGAAAGACTATTTGCCTTTGTTAATGGCTTTAGTCAGAATTGTATGAAATACTTCCGGCTAAAGCCATCCTTTTATATTACAAGCTTTTCACCCATTCTTCCGCTTTAGCTAAAGCTTCCGGCTTACCGATATCGAGTAATCGCAGGTTTTCGGCTGCGTAAGCGTGGATATTTGCTTTGGCACAAATAGACAGATAGAAATTGATGATCGGGAATTTACCAGTCCATTCTTCCATCCAGTCGAATATCTGCGGAGATAATACATGGATACCGCTGAAAGCATATTCATTATATAGCTTCGGATCGAAATCGGGATAATAAGATTTTACCTCTCCGGTTTCATGGTTTCTCCATCCGCACAGGCGGTTCTCGTTGTTGAAAAGTAGATAACGCGAGGTATTCCGTTTGCTGACCAGTAAGGTGGCGATCGGATTTGTTTCCAGATGGCAGTTGTATAGCTTTCTCAGGTCGACGTTCGACATGATGTCGACATTGTGCACCAGGAAAGGTTCGTTTCCCTGAAGGAATTTAGCTGCATTCTTTATCCCGCCTCCCGTGTCGAGAAGATATCCCCGTTCATCGGAGATATGGATCTGGACTCCAAAGTTGTTGTTGGCAGCCAGGAAGTCGATGATCTGGTCTCCCAGGTGGTGAATGTTAATAACGATCTGGTGAAACCCGGCATCCTTCAGTTTCAGGATCACATGTTCCAACATCGGTTTCCCATTTATCGGTAACAATGCTTTCGGGGTATTGTCGGTTATCGGTTTGAGACGAGTTCCCATACCGGCCGCGAAAATCATAGCTTTCATAATATTGCGTCAAAGATTTGTTCTATATTTTGTTCCCTGTGGGTCAAATCCACTTTCACTCCGAATTTGGCATGCAGATGCTCTGCCAGGTGTTGTGCCGAATAGACGGAACGATGCTGTCCGCCGGTACAACCGAACGAGATCATCAGGTTCGTGAAACCGCGATCCAGGTAGCGCTTTACCGAGGTATCCACAATCGTATAAACGTGTTCGAGGAAAGAGGTGATCTCGCCGTCTTCTTCCAGAAAACGGATAACCGGTTCATCTAGTCCTGTGAAATGATTGTATCGCTCGTATTTACCTGGGTTATTGATCGCCCGACAGTCGAATACGAAGCCTCCGCCGTTTCCGCTCGGATCGTTGGGTATTCCTTTTTTATAGGAGAAACTGACGATCTTAACTTCCAGCATCCGCTTTTTTATATCGTCCCTGAACTGTGTCAGTCCGGTCAGTTCCCTTAAAACGGAACACAGATAAGGATATTCCGGATACTCATTCTTTAATAACTGGCGCAGGTTATTGATCGCGAAAGGAACACTTTGGATGAAATGTGGTTTCTTTTCAAAATATCCCCGGAAACCGTAAGCGCCTAATACCTGTAAAGTTCTGAACAGGACAAAATGACGTAGTTGGCTGAAGAAATGTTCTTCATCTACATCTGTATATTTTCGTAAAGCCTGCAGATAATCTGCAAGCAATTCATTTCTTAAATCTTCGGGATAATTGGCTTTGGCCTGCCAGAGGAAAGAGGCTACGTCGTAATAAACCGGCCCTTTCCGTCCACCCTGAAAGTCGATGAACCAGGGTTCTCCGTCTTTCACCATAACATTACGCGACTGGAAGTCCCTGTACAGGAACGTAGGAGAGGTGTCACGCAACAGGACATCGCTCATTTTCTGAAAATCATCTTCCAGACGGTCTTCCTGAAACTCCATGCCGGTAGCTTTCAGGAAACAGTATTTAAAGTAATTCAGATCCCAGAGGATGGAACGTTGGTTGAATTCCGGCTGGGGGTAACATTCATTATAATCGAATCCATCGGCTCCTGCATACTGGATGGAAGGAAGCATCGTGATCGTTTTATGTAACAACCGGCGTTCTTCTTCATCGAAAACACAACTTCTGCGCCCTTTCTCTATGGCGTTGAAAAGCATTGTGTCTCCCAGGTCTTCCTGTAGGTAAAAAGAATGATCGTCAGAGTGGTAATGTACTTCCGGAACGGAAATACCTTTTTCTCTGAAAAATCCGGACATATAAATAAAAGCTTTGTTCTCTTCCTGGGAAGATCCGCTGACCCCGATTAAAGTTTTAGGCCCCGATATTCTGAAATACCTGCGGTTGGAACCGGATGAAGGTAGTTCGGTCACGTCTTCTGCCTGTGAACCAGTATATTCGTAGTAGAGTCTTTTTAATTCTTCTGTTACCATATTTCGTTAATTACGGCACTAAGGTAAGTCTTTTTTGTCAGGGGAGGAAACTTAATTAAAAACATTCACTTTCGCGATTGTTTTTTATGCCGATGTAATCGGAGTTACTATACGGACAAATTCAGATTACTATGGCGACTAATCAGTGGTTGATAACCGTCTGCCGTATGGTTGATAATTGTCGGGCATACGGATGATAACTGTCGACCATATGGCTGATAATTATCAGCCACAAAAAACTAAGGGAGGAAAATGAAAAGAGTAAGGGTGGAAAGATACGTAATATCGGTGTGATTTTATATGGAAAGCGGTATCTTTTTACTTCAGTATAGGAAAATGGGTGTATACATTATTGAATGTTTGTATAAAGAAAGCATTAATAGCGGTCGAAACATGTTGGCATTAAAACAACTAGTTTTGTACAATATACGTGATTATAAGTATCTTTAGCGTTTCTTATAGCAACTCCGAATTGAAAATATCCTATCTTTGTCGTTAGTATTAATAATATGTATAAACCAAAAGGAAGAATATATGAATAAAAAATCTACTCTATTAGCCGCTGCTTTGATGGCGGTAAGTTCGTTTACGGCAAATGCAGCAACAGGTGATGAGGTTGATCCGAAAGACTGGACTGCAGGGAATTATTATTATTTGAAATCTACGGAAAAAGAAGATAATAAGGATATGTATCTATCTTTATCTGGAATAAAAGCGGATTCTGTTGTTGTTAAATCGTTTAATGAATTAACAAAAGCTTCTCGTGATTCTGCTTTATGGGAAATAACTACTGCAGGAACTGAAACTGCAGGTGTTGTTTATCAGTTTAAGAATAAAAAAACACAGGCTTTATTGTCTTTTGAAGCATCTCTGAATGCAAAGCCAGTTTTGGCAGAAGGTGTGCATAAATGGATTTTTAAAAATGATGTAATAAGTGCGCATATAGCAGGAGATAAGGAAATAAAAATCTCTTACTCAAAGGCCGGTGGAATTGTTTTTGGTGGATCAACAGGTACACCGTTTAAAGTAATTAAACCTAATGATAAGATGTCTTTAACACCAAAAGATCTTGGTAGTGGATTTAGTGTTTTTAGATTGTCTTTTGGAGGTGAATTTGAAGGGAATATCTTTGATGGGAAAGACTTGATTGCTTCAACTGATGCAGGTGGCTATATTAAATTACAAGTTTCAGGAGATGAGTCGTATGAAAATGGAAAAGAGAAATATTTGGGTATTGATACATTGAAAACATCTATTTCTGGTGCGACAGGTGCTTATGGAGCTAAATTTTCATTAGATTCAATTCGTACAACAGTAGGTAAGGAAAATGAAGCGTATAAACAGTTTAAATTTACAGTCGATTTGAAAAATGACTCACTGACTGTTTACGTGAAAGATGCACCAGGAGTAAAAGAATCTGTGAATAATGCAGAAAAAGTAAGAATAGTCTATGCACGGTTAGATAATAAAAGCCTTTTAACTGTTGCTGATGTTGAAGAACCTACTCAAGGTGTTTTACCATTTATCTCTGTAGAAAAAGGAACTCCTGCCGAAATCGAAGGTGGTACAGGTGTTTACTTCCTGAAGAGTGCAAGTAAGACTACCACTGGCGGAAAGTATATTGCAGCTTATAAAGATAGTGAAATCAAAATAATGACTGGAACCCCTTCGGTAAATCAACTTGAAGGACAGTGGTATATTAAAGAAGATAATGGAATGTATAGCATTGTAGATCGTAAAAGTAATACATCTATGTTGCTGAAAGGTGAAGTTTTTGCAGTTCAGGGAATGGCTAATACATTTACATTCGGTGGCAATGCAGATTCTATCACTGTTGAACCTCAGAAAGTAAATCTTGATGACAAGTTCTTAGGATCGGCCAATTTCACAACAGCAGAAATGGCAAACAACGGTTATGCCTTAAATCTGATACCTGCAGGTGCTGAAACAAGTTCTTCTTATACTGTTACGGCTGACTCCATTCTTCAGGTTAAATCTGTAGATGGAAAAGATGCTGTTATTTTTAAAATTGTAGCTGTTGATACATTAGAAATCGGTGGTGCACAAGCATTGAAAGATACAGTTTCTATTGTGCAATATCAGTTGAAGTCTCAGTTTAGCGATAAATATGTGGCTTATGATACAGAAAAGAAAAGCCTGAAAGTTTCTAGCTCTGCTAACGCTATTAATTTCTTCTTCAATATAAATGTTGATGGTGGAAAATATAGCATGGAAATAGCAACAGGTGATAATGATGGTAAATTTATTACTGCTGATTTAGCTTCTTCAAACATGGTTTTATCAGAAACTCCCGCTTATTTCAATTTCGTTGAAATGGAAGCTCCAGAATATGGTACATTCGATTCCGGTAACAAACGATTTACTTCAGATTTGAAGTCATTAACAATGAATCCGTTGAGCTTCTTTGCAGAAGCAAAACAGGAAGGACAGGAGATTGTTAAGTCGACTTATGAAAAAGACAACTTCAGCTTGTGGTTGAGTAAATCAAAGGCTTCTACTGCAGAAAAACCGTTGTATTTCATTATGACTTCGTTGGCTGTAGATGGAGATCCGAATGCTAGTAGACATTATTTTTATATGGTTTCTGGTCGCGATTCTTCATTAGTAGATACATCTGCAGATAAGAATTATCGTGTTCACTTTATTAAAAACGATACAATTGAAACAATGAAGGATAATGCTAACAATCCTGCTTTGTTTGCGTTGAAAGTGACAGAAAGCGGTAACTATTTGCTAGAAAATCAGAAGGAATTGAATCGTGCTGATGGAGGTGCACCATATGTAGGTATCATAAATAACGTTGTAGTTATGACAAAAGACGGTGTTGAGTTCTCAGTTGAAACTGCTCCGGCTCCTGTTGCTAACGAAGAAATCGAAGCTCCTACCACTGTAAAGGTAATTGGTGGTGTTGGTGAATTCAGTATCCGTAATGCACATGGAAAGAAGATTACTGTATCAAACATCCTGGGTCAGACAATCGCTACCCGTATTGTTTCATCTGATTATGTTACAGTTCCGACAACAAGAGGTGTTGTGATTGTATCTGTAGAAGGTGACAAGGCTTACAAGGTGATTGTGAAGTAATAAGCTATAACAGATAAACATATAAGAAAAAGCGGATGAATAACTTCATCCGCTTTTTTTATTTTGCTTCGTTTTTGAAATTCTCTTTGTATTGTGTAGGAGTGCTACCTGTATATTGTTTGAAAGCCGTACTGAAATAACGTGCCGTAGAAAAACCTACTTCTGTTGTGATCTCTGTTATATTCAGATCAGTTGTTGTCAGATAGTTAATGGCTTTCTCCATCCTTAATTTATTAATATAATCTCCGACCGGCATATTGGTGATGGCTCTCATTTTGGCATATAAAGAAGAACGGCTCATTCCGATTTCTTTACATAGTAAAGGTACATCCAATGACGGATTTGCCAGATTATCCGTAATTACTTTGTTTAGTTTTAAAAGGAATTTCTCATCTGTATTACTAAATGTGCTTTCCTGTGGTTGCGGTATAAATCCGGCTTTCAGATACCGGTTTTTTATATGTTCCCGGTTTGCCAGCAAACTACGTATTCGTTCCTGCAATGTATCGATATCGAAGGGTTTTATCAAATAACTGTCAGCTCCGTTTTTATATCCATGCAGACGGCTGTTCTCATCGTCACGGGCAGTGAGAAGAATGACCGGGATGTGACTTATTTCTAAATCATCTTTAATCGATTTGCACAAGTCGAAACCATTCATTCGTGGCATCATAATATCGCTGACTACAATATCCGGCTGCTTCTCTTTCGCAATCCGGAGAGCTTCCATTCCATCAGTAGCCGTATATATTTTCTTGAACTGACCATTTAGCGATTCGTCCAGGAAGTTTATTAGCTCTGTGTTATCTTCAACCAGAAGAATCGTATGATTTGAAGTGCTGAAGTTTTCGCCGGATTGTTTATTATCCTCTTCTTCATAAGAAGAAATTAATTCGTTCAGGTAAGGTTTTGATGGCTGCTCTTCATTTGTTTGAGTTTGTTCGATTGGGAGTTCAAAGAAAAAGACGGCTCCGTTTTCATCTTCCCTGTCTTTTGCTTTCAGGCAACCTCCATGAAGTTCAGCCAGTATTTTTGAATATGATAATCCGATGCCGGAGCCTCCCTGTTCATTATTCCCTTGATAGAAACGGGTAAACAGTTTGTTGGTGTCCACATTTTTCAAGCCATATCCCTGATCGGTAACAGTGATCCTGACTTTTCCGTTATTCTCATATAGTTCGGATGAAATATTGATCTCCGTATTGTCTGGACTGTATTTCAATGCATTGATCAGGAGGTTTGTCAGTATGATCTCACATTTGTGCTCATCGAATGGAATTTCGTTAATCCTTTCATCCAATTGATAGGTAAGGGATATGTTTCTGTTCAGGCATTCATTGATAAAATTCTCCGATACAGAATGTAACCACTTATTTAGTGGGTGCTTTTTTATTTGCAGTTTGCTTTCTCCTACTTCCATTTTGCGGACATCAAGGACTGTATTGATAATATTCCTCATTCGTTGAGCCTGGTTATAGATGCTTTTTAACGGAACAAAATTAAGGTCTGATTCCGGTAAAGCCTGAAGGATCCGTTTTAACGGTGCATGTATCAACGTTAGAGGAGTACGCAACTCATGGCTGATGTTTATAAGAAAACGAACTTTTTCTTCATATACTTTTTGTTCATGCTCTTTCATGCTCCATTTTAGTTCATATTCTTTTTTCTTGATCGTGTAATGGAAAAGCCATGCTAGTACAGATACTATGACAATCAGTATACATAAAATAAACCACCATGATTTATACCAGGGAGGCATAACTGTTATAGAAAGTAACTCTTGCGACGCAGTCCAGTCCCCATCTTTTTTACTGCATGAAGCTGTAATGGTATAGCTGCCCGGCGGGAGGCTACGGATAACCAATTCTGGTTTATAAGAATCTATATTCTGATCGCTTAATCCTTTTATCGTGTACCGATAGACTTTCTTTCTGAAAATATCCTTTTCCAGGGATTGTACTTTGATGGTTATTGATTTATTATTCCAGGGCACGGATATACCAGGTGGATTCCCCTTTATTTCATTATTTGCAGATTCTCCATTGATAATAATATTTTTGAGCGTCAATAGAGGGACTTCATCCGTTTCAAGCGGTATGTCTTTGTCTATGCATAATAGACCTTTGATCCCACCTATATAGACAGAACCATCTTGGGAGATCAATCTGGGTTTGTACATGTATTCGTTGGGCAAGACACCGTCCGATTCGCCAAAAATAATGAATTTATCTTCTTTTATCAGGTGGGCGAATAACATACCGTCGGCTCCTATCCATACTTTGTTTTGTTGGTCGCAGATAACAGAATTAACCTCTTGGAACAAGCTGGTTTGTATTGTTTGGGATTGCTGGATAATAGGATTGTAGCTGATCAGCCCGTAATTCGTACCGAGCCAGAATGTCCCGTATTGATCGCGTGAAACAGCATTGATCCGGGTCTCTTCCGGACATTTATAAATTCGGGTAAGTTTGTTGGTTCTGTGATTGAATTCATAGATATTGTAAAGATCATTCAGATAGGTCAGGTAAGAATTATGATAGATCGGGTTGAGAAGGCTGGCAATTTCTCCTTCGAAATCTTCTTCCACCGACTCGAAGTGGCCGGATGATATAGTATATGTGAGTATATGATCGGATAAAAACAGGATCGTTTCGGGTGTGTTTCTGTATATGTTAACAGCCATTCCGGTATGGCATAGCTGATGGTTGATACTATCGTTAATAATCACGATTTGCTGATAATCGGCCGTTTGTTTGTTGAATCGGAATACTCCCCGGTTAAAAACAGAAATCAGCAGCTCTTCGTCCGTAAAACCATCGGTTAGGGAGGCGACTTTATCTCCCCAGGTAGAGGAGTAATGCTTGAACTTTTTGGTAGACGGGTTAAAGCTATTTATGCCTCCGCCGTCTGTCCCGATCCAGATGTTTCCCGATGCTTCCTGGTGGAGACTTAATACCGTGTTGTCACTCAATCCTCTTTCGTTTCCCAAAAGTGAATGTGTATAAGTTTTCATGTGCACTTCGCAGATATTGATCAGTCCATCGCGGATGGTTCCGGCCCACATATTATTATTGTTATCCCTGTACAGGCTAAGAACCGAATTGACGGGTAATGAATAATTATCACCGGATATATGTTCCAGAATCCGGATTTCTTTTTTTTCAGGATCTATGATATTGATGCCTCCACCATCTGTTCCGGCCCATATTTTAGAATCTTTTTCTTCCATGCAAAGGATTACATTGTTATTAAGGTTTGAGTTTTGGTTTGAATATGCAGCCAGCAGTTTTCCATTGCGATCATAACATTGAACTCCCTTATTATAAGGAGATATCCATATTCTTTCTTTTGAATCGATCAACATAGACATGATCTCGTCTCCGCAACTGAATGGGGCAGGACTGGTTTCTCCGGTATGCAGGTCTAGTAAAACAAGACCTTTCCAGCGATTGGCACATAATAATGTATTCTCGTTCCAAAGGCTTAAGGATGAGATCATAAAACCGTCGCGGTAGTTGAACCTGGCAAATAAGGTTAACTCCTGGTCTTTATAACTATATTTGTATATTTGGTTGCGGCAACCAAATAGCATTCCGTCTGCGACCTGGCAGACGGAATGTGCGAATATATGATTACCATCTTTATTTTTTATTGTAGAGAAATTGTCCGTATCCTGTTTGTAGCAGGTTAATCCTTTTTCAGTCAGTATCCATATAGTATGTTGTTTGTCTTCTGTAATCTTGATGATCGTATTGCTCGGTAACGATAGTGGATTGTTCTGCTCGTGCTGGTATTTTTGCAGTTCGTATCCGTCGAATTTAGCCAATCCCGCCCTGGTTCCGATCCATACGATCCCTTTAGAATCAGTAAAGATTACTTTTACAGTTGACGGAAGTCCCTCTTTCAATGAGATTTGCTTGAAGTAATAATGACTTGCTTGTGAAGGTAAGCAAATAATGAATGAAAGTAAAAGGATATTTACTATATAATATGCTAAAGGCTTTTTCATTTGGCTGATTTTAAAAATAAGATTGGTAACAAATGTATATTTTTTGTGTGAAGATAACCAAAAATACAAGAACTTTATTCAGCCGTTAACATTCCAGAGTTGTAGTCAAATCGATATAGTGAAGTCCATTTTTGTCTATTTAGCCTCCAAAAATGTCCATTAATTGCTGATTGTGTGATCGTTGGAAGATTTTGGATGATTCGTGGAGTTTATCGAACGCTTGAATATTCTTTCGTATCCTATATTTGCTTCCGAAACTTTGAGAACAAACAAAAAGGAATAATAATTTTTTAATATCAATTTAAATTTAGTTTTATGAAAAACCTATGGAAAGTTTTTCTGGTATGCTGTCTGTTCTTTTCTTCCCTTTCCGCAATGGGACAAGAAAAGAATATAAGTGGTAAAGTCCTTGATGACTTTAACGAGACAGTGCCTGGTGTGAATGTACAGGTCAAAGGTACTATGTTGGGAACCGTTACTGATGCGGATGGTAATTTTAATATTACTGTTCCGAATGTAAAATCAGTATTGATTTTTTCTTTTATCGGCTATGCTACACAGGAAATAACTGTCGGCAATCAAACGAAACTTACCGTTAAACTGAAAGATGACACGCAAAATCTGGATGAGGTTGTGGTTGTAGCTTACGGTAGTGCGCGTAAAAGCGATTTAACAGGTGCATTGACGACTTTGCGTCCCGACGCAAATGATGCGGCTAAAGCGTCTTCAATAGACAACTTACTTCAAGGTAAAGTTGCCGGTTTGAATGTAACATCTTCTGTTTCGGCTCCGGGAGCAGCTTCTTCGGTAACAATTCGTGGTGCTAACTCCCTGCGTGGTGATAATCAGCCGTTGTATGTTATTGATAATGTACCGCAGGCCTCTACCGGTGATTTTGCATCATCTGCATTGAGTGGAGACTTTCAGATTGCACAAGATCCGTTATCTTCTTTGAATCCGGCGGATATTGAGAATATCACTGTATTGAAAGACGCTTCTGCTACGGCAATTTACGGTTCGCGTGGTGCTAACGGTGTTATCCTGATTACTACTAAAAAAGGTTCGATGGGTAAACCGAAAGTAAATGTAACAGCCAATTTCACTGTGGCCAATGCCCGTAATTTGTACGATATGATGACCCTGGAGCAGAGCGCAATGTACAAGAACTCCCAGAAAGATGAAAAATCACGTCAGTTTTATCTGATAGACGGACAAGTACGATATGTGTTTGCCGACAATGTAGGCACTTATCTGGAAAATCCGAATGATCCGAAGAACTATCGTGTGTTGGAATATCGTAACTGGCAAAAAGAAATTTACCAATCTGCTTTTTCACAGAATTATTCGGCTTCTGTCAGTGGCGGTTCAGATAAGATTAAATATTATGTCTCTGCCAGTTTTAAGGATGTGAATGGCATTACTGTCGGTACGGGTTTCAAACAGGGAGATTTGCGTACAAACCTGACGGCCGACCTTTCAAAGACTGTCAAGCTGAACCTGACGATGAACGGATCTTTACGCCAGAACAATATGATGGCCGGTGGTAACACGATTGGTGGTGCTACCAGTTCTATTTCACGTACGGCTCTGGATTATTCTCCTTATCAGGTGCCGGATGATGACCCGAATATGTTGACAAGTCCCGATTTGAAAACGACTGTATTCAGTTGGCGGGATGATTATGACGATATCACGAATGATAAGACTTTTAAAGTCGGTTTGGATCTGTCCTGGAATATCATCGAACATTTGACTTATAATTTACGTGTGGGTGGTAACATGAATATAAATGACCGTTCACGTTGGTGGGGTACGCAGTTGACTCTCGGTGCCAATGATAATGGTATATTGTCGCTGACCAATACGGATAAAAATAACTATTCGGTAGAAAATCTGCTGAATTGGAATTCGAATATAGGTAAAGATATTACATTCGGTGCAACAGTCGGTGTTACGTATGATGATTACGGAAACGTAGTAAAGAATACGAAAGGGACGGACTTTGAGATCAAGACCTTGCGTACAAAAGGTCTGCAGCTGGCATCAAAGGTGGATAACCAACAGCCGATACAAAAAGACTTCCAGTTGTTGTCTTATCTGGGACGTGTAAACTTCAACTTCTACGAAAAGTATTTATTAACGGCCTCTGTACGTGCCGATGGTTCCAGTAAGTTCCGTGAAGGAAAACGTTGGTCTTATTTTCCTTCTGCTTCTGTGGCATGGAGAATGGAACAGGAAGAGTTCCTGAAAAATACGGAATGGCTGGATCAGTTGAAAGTACGTGTCGGATACGGACAAACGGGTAACCAGAGTATCGATCCTTATTCTACTTTTTCCGATTATGCGCGTGTAATCGATTATGCTACCGCAAAAGGTGATCGTCTGCTGGCTTTGGGAGTGGATAAATTACAAAATGACGGGTTGAAGTGGGAACGTACTACCTCATGGAATGCCGGTGTCGATTTCGGATTTCTTCATTCACGTCTTACCGGTACGGTTGATTTGTATCATAAGAAAACAACCGATCTTTTGATCTCCAGAACATTACCTGCTTCCAGCGGTTTTGGCAGCGTGATGCTTAATCAAGGGTCTTTATCAAATAAGGGTATTGAAATTTCATTGAATGGTGAAATTATTCATTCAAAGGATTGGAGTTGGAATATTGGAGCGAATATCGGTTTTAATAAATCGACAATTGGTGATCTGGGCTTTGAACCGGCTGATTTCGGCGACCTGAAACAGGTGAGAGGTTATCTGGGTAATTCTATTGGCGACCATTTTGGTATAGCCAACATCTTCCTGGTTGATCAAGCTCCCGGTTTGTTCTTTGGATATAAGACCGACGGTATCGTTCAGGAAGAGGACATTGCAGATGGTAAAGGGGTAAAATATACAGCACCGGACGGAAGTACGAAATATTATACGAAAGATCCTAGCTCAGGTAGTGTAAAACCTCATGCCGGAGACGTTAAATATGTGGATATGAACGGTGATGGCGTTATCGATGAAAATGATAAAACGATTATCGGTGATCCGAATCCGGATTTCACTTATGGCTTCCAAACACGCGTTTCGTGGAAGAGCCTGTCTTTGTCGGCTTCGTTTAATGGTGTTTACGGCGCAGATCGTTTAAATACGAATATTCGTTATAATATGACTCCGGCTACTAATGCAGGAAATCTGACGCAGGAAGCATTCCTGAATTCATGGACGGCCGAAAATCATTCAAATCTGTATCCCGGCACTGGTTATCTGATCCCGAACGGTGTGGTAATGGATCGTTATGTAGAAGATGCAAGTTATTTGCGTTGCTCGGATATTACACTTAATTATATCTTGCCAAAGCTTTGGACTAATAAGATCGGCTTTGAAAATATTAGTGTATTTGCTTCTTTAAAGAATGCATTTGTTATCACAAGCTATAGCGGATATGATCCCGAAGTAAACAGCTTCGCTTTCGACGGTTTGCGTCCGGGTATCGATATGAGCCCGTATCCAAGTGCCCGCTCTTATGTATTCGGTTTAAATGTCACATTCTAATTTAAATAATCTGCTATAAAATGAAAACATTGAAATATATATTATTATTTGCCGGTGTTCTTTCTTTTTCAGCCTGTAATTCCTGGCTGGATGAAGATCCGGAATATAGTATCAATACGAACACGGCTTTCGCAACAAAGGAAAGCGCCCAGATGGCCTTACAAGGATGTTATGGCTATATGGCAAACGATAATGGGTATGGACAGGCCTGGCAAGAGCTGATGATTTCTGCTTCCGGTTTCGGATGGTATCAGACAAATGGTAACGATCAGGATGATTATACATCCCTTCGTGCTATTCCGGCCTCTACATTGATCAATATGGCATGGACAGGCATGTATAAAGTTATTGGCGAAACAAATGCTTTTATTGCTAATATGGAAGAAAGTCCATTGGATGAAAGTGTGAAAACAAGTATGCTTGCCGAAGCTAAATTCCTGCGTGCGTTGGCGTATTATAATGTCGTGACAACGTGGGGAGACGCTCCTTTCAAAACAACTCCTTCCGCTTCGGATGCCGTAGCATTGCCACGTGTTGAAAAAGCAACTATACTGGCACAGGTGGAAAAGGACTGGACGGATGCTTTTAATGATCTGCCGGAAAAGGCAACAGATGGCTTTGCTTCCAAATGGGCGGCAAAAGCATTCTTGGGTAAATTGTATTATACTATTGCCGCCCAGGGGGATCAAGCTGCATGGGAAAAAGCTAAAGCTTGTTTCGATGAAGTATATAATAAAGGTATATATGCTTTGCAGCCTAAATTTGGCGATCTGTTTGCTAATAATGTAACAGGCTCCAAGGAATCGATCTTTCAGATGAACTATGCGGTATCCGGTGTAAGTCGTAACCGTGGTAGCTGGCTTTTTGCTCCAACCAATTCTACTACCGGTAAATCCTGGAGCCGTATACGTGCCTCAAAAGCTTTATATGATTATTTCAGAGGAACTTATCCGGGTGATGCACGTCTGGAAGTTACTTTCCAGTCGAAGTGGAGAAATTATACTGCGAATGGTCAGGTAGCTGCACAGGTAGAACCGGTTCCTTCCGCCCGTGATACGACGTATGCTTATCCGTTGGTATCTTATGATTCGAAAGAAACACCGGAAGGCTGGAGCAAATCAAAATTGTTGGTTGCTGAAATCCCTTATGAGCAATTGCCTGATCCTGCCAACCCGAGTGCCAAAGAGTTGAGTTCCGGTAAATATGCTGGTATGGATGAATTGGTTAAGAAATATTCGGAAAATACAGGTGATAACCAGGGGTGGCCTTATTTTAAGAAACCTATCGATCAGGTTGTTTCTGCACAAAACAGTCATAAGAACATCTTTATATATCGGTATGCCGATATGCTGTTGATGATGGCTGACGTATATAATGAATTGGGTGATAAAAACAAAGCGATCGATTTGGCAGATGAAGTGTTGTCCCGTGCACGCCAGTCGGGTAGCCAACCATCTGAACAGCCTGCCCGTTGGAATTCTTCATTGTCGAAAGATCAGATTAAAGAGAAGATCTATTTTGAACGTATATTTGAATTTTCCGGTGAACCGGGTATGTATCAGATCGTTCGTTCACGTGGTACGGAGATGTTGAAGAAAGCTTTGGAACTGAATAATAATCATGAACTGGTGTTATTGCATAATGCAAATACTGCAACAGGTGTGAATAATTTTAGAGATCGTTATTATAACAACGGCGATTTAAGTGAAGACTTCCTGAAGAAGAATTTGCTGTTGCCTATTCCGAAAAACGAAATCGATACAAACTCGGCTATAGATTTCTCCGATAACAATTTTGGGTATTAAATAACGCATTGGTATTAGTCGATTTACCTGGAATTGTATAAAGGTGGGGCGCAGTTGGTCTGTGCCCCGCTTTGCTTATTCGAATTATTAATTTTTCAAATGTCAACGATATGAAATCGGGTTTATTCTATTCATTAACAGGTACTGCGGCTTTGTTATCTGTGGCTTCCTGCTCTCAGAAGAAAGAGAAGGAAGATGTAAAAAAGCCTTATAATATAGTCTATATCATGACGGACGATCATACTGCGCAAATGATGAGCTGTTATGATACCCGTTTTATCCGGACTCCTAATCTGGATATGATAGCAAACGACGGGGTAAGGTTTACTAACAGTTTTGTTACGAATTCGTTAAGCGGCCCCAGTCGTGCCTGTATGTTTACGGGAAAGTTCAGCCATAAAAATGGTTTTACTGATAATACGAACTGTGTTTTTGACGGTTCACAGCAAACAATGCCTAAGTTGTTGCAAAAAGCCGGTTATCAGACGGCGATTATAGGTAAATGGCATCTGGAGAGTCTGCCGACCGGATTTGATTTCTGGGAGATCGTACCCGGACAAGGCGACTATTACAATCCTGATTTTATCACTTCAGATAATGATACGATCCGTAAAAAAGGGTATGTGACCAATATTATTACGGATATGAGTATCGACTGGATGCAGAATCAACGGGACACAAGTAAACCATTCTGTTTGTTTATCCACCATAAAGCTATTCACCGTAACTGGATGGCTGATACATGTAATCTGGGATTGTATGAAGATAAAACATTCCCGCTTCCTGACAATTATTATGATACATATAAAGGACGTCTGGCGGCTGCAGCCCAGGAAATGAGCGTTATCAAGGATATGGATCTTATTTATGATTTGAAAATGCTGCGTCCGGATAAAGACAGTCGTTTGAAAAGCTTGTATGAAAAGTATTATGGACGTATGGACGCAGGGCAGAAGGCTGCCTGGGATGAATTTTATGAACCGATTATAAAAGACTTTTATGCAAAGAATTTAAAGGGTAAAGAACTGGCAGAGTGGAAGTTCCAACGGTATATGCGTGACTATGCCAAGACTGTTAAATCGTTGGATGACAATGTCGGTCGCGTACTGGATTATCTGAAAGAAAAGAATCTGTTGGAGAATACGTTGGTGGTATATACTTCCGACCAGGGTTTCTATATGGGTGAACATGGTTGGTTTGACAAACGATTCATGTACGAAGAATCAATGCATACACCTTTGATCATGCGTTTGCCCGCAGGTTTTGATAAACGGGGGGATATTCCGCAAATGGTTCAGAATATCGATTATGCTCCGACATTTCTGGAGCTGGCCGGTGCGGAAATTCCTGCCGATATGCAGGGGGAATCTCTGTTGCCTTTGTTGAAAGGGGAAAATCCGGCAGATTGGCGGACTTCCATGTATTATCATTTTTATGAATATCCGGCCGAACACATGGTAAAACGACATTATGGTGTGCGTACCGATCGTTATAAGCTGATCCATTTCTATAACGATATTGATAGCTGGGAGTTGTTCGACCTACAGAATGATCCTCATGAAATGAATAATGTGTATGGTCAAAAGGAATATGAACCGGTGGTAAAAGACATGAAACAGGAATTGCTCCGGTTGCAGGAAAAATATGATGATCCGATACGATTGACGCAGAATTGATAATGAGTGGATATAAACTAAAAGAGACTGCCAATTAATGGCAGTCTCTTTTTTATGGGGTTATGTCAGTCTTTGTTTTCCGTATTACTCTCCAACTTATTCTTCAAATAAGCGATCCTGTTTGTTGATTTATCTTTTTCTTTAATCAGGTTTTCCAGATCGCTAAGAACGGTTGCCAGGTCGAAAGTGGCGGCAATTGCTTTTTTATCACCGTCTGCAATATATATTGTATAAGGTTTACCCCCGGTATATTCCGCTTTGATACGCTCTTTTGCGTTTGTGGAAATAAATTTGGCCGCATCAAGACCCTTTTCTCCTTTATAGGTCACTACTTCGGTCGTTTTTCCTAAATCTTTGAAGCGGTAATTCACTCCACCATCATAAGCGATCGATGCAGTTTCGGCAAACTGGCCATCCGGTGTGCTGACCTTTATTCCTGTATGGTTGATCGGCGCACCCCCATAGAAAACGCTGGCAAGATAAATCTCGCCTTTTTCGTTTACTCCGCTCCGGATGTAACAACGTTGCACATTCCGTTCTATCGTTTGTTGCTTCCAGATGTAATTACCGATCTCTTCATAAACGCTGTCTTTTTCAAAATTGAATCCTTTTTTCAGAGCTTCCGCCTCTTCTATTTTAATAGGGAGCAAGCTGTCACAAAAAGCAATAGTTCGTTCTGCTTCTTTTAATTCAACTTGGCGCATCAAAGCCAGGCCCTCCTTTAATACCTTGTATTCTTTCGGATAAAGAGCCCGGAGACTGTCTATTTCACTTTTTGCAGCGAAGAATTCGTTCCGTTCGTACATGCTTCTCGCATTGTTCAATCTGGCTTGCGCCTCTTTTTCCGTTTGGTTGCATGCAGCCAGTGTGATGGCGGCAAGTGCGATACATATTGCTGACTTCTTCATGTTGTTTAGCTTATTCGTTCTGTCTGCAAAGATATATTTTTTATCTTTGCAGTCTCAATGAGTGAGATAAATAAAGCGAATGTATATAGATCAGGAAGATATTTTAAATCATATATCGGCAAAGCCGTTCCATTTAATATCAGAGGCAGCAGACGAATTAGGAGTTGAAGCCTATGTGATTGGTGGTTACGTCAGGGATATTTTTTTATACCGTCCTTCAAAAGATATAGATGTAGTTGCTGTAGGCAGCGGTATTGAATTAGCAAAAGCAGTAGCCAGCAAGTTAGGTAAACGGACGCATCTGTCCGTATTCAAGAATTTCGGTACGGCTCAGGTGAAATCGGGTGACCTGGAAATCGAATTTGTCGGTGCCCGGAAAGAATCTTACAGCCATGACAGTCGGAAACCGATCGTGGAAGATGGTACGCTGGAAGACGATCAGAACCGTCGTGATTTTACGATCAATGCGCTGGCTCTTTGTCTGAATAAAGAGCGTTATGGAGAATTGGTCGATCCTTTCGGAGGGCTGGAAGATATGGATAACCTGATTATCCGTACCCCTCTCGATCCGGATATAACTTTCAGCGACGACCCGTTACGAATGATGCGTGCCGTCCGTTTTGCCTCCCAGCTGGGATTTTTTATCCACCCGGATACATTTGATGCTATCGAGCGTAATAAGGAAAGGATCTCTATCATATCCAAGGAACGGATTGTCGATGAACTGAATAAAATAGTTCTTTCGCCTAAACCCTCGGTCGGTTTTGAACTGCTGGACAAATGCGGATTGTTACCTTTGATATTTCCGGAACTCTGTGCTTTGAAAGGTGCAGAAACAAAGGAAGGTATCGGGCATAAAGATAATTTTGCCCATACTTTAATGGTATTGGATCGTTTGAGCAAGACGACAGATAATTTATGGCTTCGCTGGAGTGCTATTTTTCATGACATAGGCAAACCTGCTACTAAGCGTTTTGATCCTCGTTTGGGCTGGATATTCCATAATCATAACTTTATCGGAGAGCGTATGTTGCCGGGTATTTTCCGTCGTATGAAGCTGCCGATGAATGAAAAGATGAAATATGTCCAGAAGATGGTGACCCTGCACATGCGTCCCATCGTCCTGGCCGATGATGAAGTGACCGATTCGGCTATCCGTCGCCTTCTTTTCGATGCCGGAGATGATATAGATGATTTGATGAAACTCTGTGAAGCAGATATAACCAGTAAAAATCCTGAGAAAGTACGGCGTTTCCTGAATAACTTTCGGTTGGTTCGTGAGAAGCTGGCAGAAATAGAGGAAAAAGACCGGGTACGGAATTTCCAGCCGCCGGTTTCGGGAGAAGAAATTATGGAGATATTCGGTCTTCCGCCTTCTCAACCGGTAGGAATTATCAAGGAGGCGATAAAAAATGCTATCCTGGATGGTCTCATTCCCAATGAGTACGAAGCTGCTAAACAGTTTATGCTGGAACGGGCGGCAAAGATGGGACTGAAACCTGTTAATAACTAATTTCTAGTGCTTAATTGTTCTACTAATTTATGATAGATTACAAAATGTAATCAGTAAATGCTCAGAGCCGGCTCATTTATTCAAGAAGCCGGCTCTGATTCTTTTATTTATATCCCGGAAAAATAGAGCTATTTCCCTCTTAATAATTCAGCCCCTTCATTCCCGAACACGATTTTTAATACTTGTTCTTTTTTGTCGTTATCCAACTTAATTTGTAATACCGTTTCCGTCGATATATTATTGTCTCTACTCAGGACGTATTTCTCAGGATATGCAATAATATCTATGACTGATTCCTGTAATGCATTTGCAATTTGCAATAATGTATTATACTTTAACTCCCGTTCTCCCGACATAATAAGACTTAAGCCAGCCTGTTTTATCCCAATCTGACTAGCTAAATATTCTTGCGAATACCCTTTGTTCCTGCGAATTGCATCTATATTCCTTAGTATATCATTCATACAAGCAATTTAACATTTGTGGTTTGAATAAATAAGCGATCTCCGTAATAAAAAATTGCACATTTGTTTGCTAATATAACGAAATGCAATATCTTTGCCCCTGTGATTTTATTAATTCTCTTAATAGACCGTCTGTTCCTGTTTTGAAACATTTCGGTATTAAGTCTAATTGTTAACCAAATATGTCTGAATATGATATTGATATATAGTGAGTTGCGTTTGCCTGTGGATTTAATTGCCTGGTATATGTATAAACGGGTCGGTTATTTTCGATGAGGTAGTTTGCAAGAAACGTTCCTATTGTCTCTCCGTAATAAAGATTGCACTTTGTTAAGTTATGGGGATGATAAAATCTAAGTTTTTTATAATTCGATAGTATTCATTTTAATATTGATTGCCTATGATTATGAATTTTTAAATCCAATGCTTTAGATCGGATATTTAGTTATATCCATTGTGTTTTTTAACCTTATATTCATTTAACAACAAACAAAAATGAAAGAATCTATTTTAGATGTACATTCAGGAAAATGTCTAGCTAAAAGCAATTTATTCAGAATGTTAACCTTATTGCTTTTTGCACTATTCACAACGACTGCATTTGCACAACAGAAAAATATCAGGGGTACTGTTATCGACGCCTCAGGTGAATCCCTTATCGGTGTAAATGTCTCTGTGAAAGGAACCACGATCGGTATTATTACCGATATGGATGGTAAATACCAATTGGAAGTACCGGCCAATGCTACGCTTCTCTTTTCTTATATCGGATACCAAACACAGGAAATAGCTGTCGGTAATCAATCATCGATCAATGTAACATTAAAAGAAGACACTCAGAAATTGGAAGAGGTGGTAGTAGTAGGTTACGGGGTACAGAAGAAAGTAACTGTTACGGGGTCTGTAGCCAGCGTATCCGGTGAAGAACTGAAAGCATCACCAACAACAAACTTATCGAATGGTATGGTTGGTCGTATGCCGGGTGTTATCGGTTTTCAGACAGCAGACGAACCGGGTGGCGGAGGAACAACAATCCGTATACGTGGTACTAACTCGCTGGGAAGTAATGATCCGCTGGTAGTAATCGATGGTGTGCCCGACCGTGATGGCGGTATGAACCGTTTGAATCCGACAGAAATTGAATCTATCTCTGTTTTGAAGGATGCCGCTGCTGCTATCTATGGTGCCCGTGCTGCTAACGGTGTTGTTCTGATTACGACCAAGCGTGGTAAAGAAGGTAAGCCGGTTGTTTCATTTAATGCAAGTGCCGGTTTCTCGAAGCCAACCCGCCTGCCGGAAATGACAAACTCCTATGAATATGCGACCATGTTGAACGAAGTGCTTCCGGGCTCTTTTTCTGATGAGCAGATCGAAGGCTTCCGCACACATGCTGATCCCTGGAAATATCCGGATACCGACTGGTTCGGTGAAATTGTTAAACCCGCTTCTCCTTTGTATCGGGCTGATATAGGTGTATCCGGTGGTACGGACAAAATTAAGTACTATGTTAATTTCGGTGCCAACGGTGAGGATGGACTCTACAAAAACTCAGCCAACCGCTACGACCAGTATAGTTTGCGTGCGAATCTGGATATCAAGACCAGTCAATATGTAGATTTCCAGGTTGGAACAACGGCCCGTTTGGAAGATACCAAATATCCGGCAAAAGGAGCCGGTGATATCTTCGGTAGCGCACGGCGTACCCGTCCGGATCAACCGGCCTGGTGGCCGACAGGTGAACCGGGGCCGGCTATCGAGCGTGGTGATAATCCGGCAGTAACCAGTACGGATCTTGCAGGTTTCGACCATTACAAAAACCAGTATATCCAGAACAACTTTTCTATCAACGTCAAAGTTCCCTGGATCGAAGGTCTTACTTTGCGTGGTAATGCTTCTTACGATATCCATTTCATGAATCGTAGAAAAATGCAGAAACCGGTTTATCTGTATTCATGGGATGGCGTGAACGAAAGCAGTGAAGGGTTGAGCGCTTCGAAACAGTGGATCGATGCACCGACACTGGAACGCAAACACACCGAACAACTCGGCTGGATGCTCAACGGCTTGATCGACTACAACCGCACATTCGGACAACATACAGTTGGTGTAACATTCGGTATGGAAGGTCAGAAGAAACAATATGAAGAAACATTGGCTTACCGCCAGGGTTTCATTTCCGACAGCAAACCGGAATTGAACCTCGGTGGTGAAGAAGGGCAAATGGCGAATGGCTATTCCTGGAAAGAAACTCGTCTGAATTACTTCGGTCGTGTGTCTTACAACTATCTGGAACGTTATTTATTTGAGTTCGTTTGGCGTGTGGATGGTTCCTATCGCTTCCCGAAAGATGAACGTTACGGTTTCTTCCCCGGCGTTTCCTTGGCATGGCGTGCTTCCGAAGAAGGATGGTGGAAAGATAATATCCGTTTTATCGACTATTTTAAGTTGCGTGGTTCTGTCTCACAAACCGGTAATGACGCCCTTGTGGATTCAGATGGTAACTACGATCATTCCATCCAATATCTGACGACTTATGCATTCAACAATGCCGGTACGACATTTGGCGGTATTGAGAACAAACGTTTGTATCCAAGCCGTACTCCGAATCCGAATATTACATGGGAAGTCGGTACAACTTACAATGTCGGTTTAGATCTTAAATTCTTACAGAATCGCTTAAGTTGGGAAACGGATATTTTCTACCATAAACGTACGAACATGTTGATCTCGCGTAATGCGTCGTTGTCGGAAATTACCGGTATCACCTTGCCTCGTGAAAACCTGGGTGAAATGAAAAACCGTGGTTTTGAGTCTTTGGTCAGCTGGCAGGATAAGATCGGTCAGGTAGAATATGGAGTGGCTCTGAACATGACTTATGCCAGAAACCAGATCACTTTCTGGGATGAAGTACAGAATGTACCGGAGTATCAGTTTTCAACTGGCCGGCCGGTAGGTAGCCGTAACCTACTGTACTATGTCTCGGATGGTATTTTCCGCAATCAGGCGGAAGTAGATGAGGCACGGGCAAAGGGATTGTTATATTCAGACAATACTGTTCCGGGTGATATCCGCTTTAAAGATATGAACGGGGATGGCAAGATTGATGGTCTTGACCGTGTCCGTCCGGAAAAGAATCAGGAGCCGCGATTCGTTGCCGGGTTGACACTGACTGCTAAATGGAAAGGCTGGGATGTTATGTTGTTATTCCAAGGTGCAACGGGTGCTCAGGTGTACATCGAAACCTGGTCGGGCCTGGTCGGCAACTATCTGAAGAGCGATTATGAAAAACGTTGGACACCGGAAAATCCCAATTCGGAAGGACCGCGTGCCTGGGACCGTGAAAACCAGTACTGGATTAACAATGATAATACGTACTTCCTGAGAAATGCAGATTATCTCCGTTTGAAAAATGCAGAACTCGGTTACACTTTCCGTTTTGAAGGACTGAAGAAAGTAGGTTTTTCTAATTTGCGTTTATATGCAAATGGTAGTAACCTGTTTACTATCGATGGTGTAAAGGATGCCGACCCGGAACAGCGTGATGGCAGTATCGGTGGTTATCCATTGAGAAAAATTATCAACTTCGGAGTTCAAGCAACATTTTAAAACGTAATTATTATGAAAACGAAACTAAAATATATTTGCCTCTCGGCAGTCGCCGGGCTGACACTTTCACTCAGCTCCTGTTCTGACTTCATGGATCTGACACCGGAAGACCAATATGATGAAACAGCCGTTTGGGCAGATGCAGATTTGACTAAATCGGTTGTCAATGATGTCTACTCGTATGTATGCGACATCGCACAAGAGGTGAATACTTCTGCATGGTCGGACGATGCTTTCTTTACACATGTGTATGGATGCCGTGATATCAATGAAGCAACAGTTTCCCCAAGTAACCTGGGGGCTTATGATCGTGATGACTGTCCGTTCAAGTGGAGTAAACAGTACAAAGGTATCTACCGTGCCAATCTGGTATTGGAAAATATCGATAATGTACCTGAGAAAACCGGTGTAGACCTGAATGTCCTGAAAGGGGAGATCTATTTCCTTCGGGCATATATCTATACGGAATTGCTTCGTGGCTTCGGCGGTGTGCCTATCGTAGATAAGGTGTATTCTATTGAAGAGGCTTCCGAGTTGAGCCTGCCGCGTGCTGATGTAGCAGATGTTATGGATTTTATCCTGAAAGATATCGAGCAGGCTGTTAGCTTATTGCCCGAAGAACAGTCGGGTGCGAACTTAGGCCGTGCAACGAAAGGGGCTGCCAAAGCTTTAAAGGCCCGTGTATTGTTGCATGTAGCCAGTCCGTTGTTCGCAGATCGTTCTGTTAATACATTGGCATGTAATCAATACACCGGCGACCGTCAGGCTTTGTATCAACAAGCTTTGGATGCCGCTAAAGAGGTGATTAATAACGGCCCTTATTCGTTGGTCGATTGCAATGCAGCTACTATTAAGGATATAGCAAACAACTTCCACAATATCATTATTACGAATAATGAGGAAACAATCTGGGCAAAACAGTATGTAAACAAAGATCAGAATGCCGATAACTGGGTTCGCAACCGTGTCGCTTTGCTGCATGGGCCGAACGGATATCATAACTGGGCAGGAACTGCTCCGACACATGATTTGGTTATGGCATTCGAGGTGGAAGACGGAAAACTTCCTGATGAACTGCTGAAACCCGGTGAAGAAACGACTGTGAATCCGTATGCAAACCGTGAACCGCGCTTCTATGCTACAATAGGTTATGACGGTGCAGAGTGGGGACGTCCCAGAGCTGCCGATGGAGCCGTGTTCGATGCCACCCCGCTGGGTAATCTGCAGTTCGGTTATTACGAATTGAGTAGCGGTGGTTCAAAAGTCGATGCCATACAATCTGTGGATGATGAGAATAATCCGATCAAAACGCAGTCCTTTAACGGTATGGTGGGGGTAGATTCCCGTATGTCGAATATCGAAAACTGGAATGGTACGTATACAGGTTATCTGGAGAAGAAATTAATAGATGGCACAGTCTCTGCGACCGAACATAATTTCCAGACCAATCCGATGCCGTATATCCGTTTGGCCGAAATGTATCTGATTGCGGCTGAAGCAAGTCTTGAGTTGAACAAGTTGGATGAAGCAGTCACTTATCTGGATGCTCTTCGTAGTCGTATCGGTCGCCCGGACACAAAAGCCACTTTGGCGGTTCGTGGACAGGCATTCAACCAAAACGACTTACGTGAATTCCTGCGGCGGGAGCGTCGTGTAGAGTTGGCTTACGAGGAATCACGTTATTATGATGTACGCCGCTGGATGATCGCTCCGGAAGCGGGTAGCAAGAAGTTGACGGGTATTACTATTGTAGGTCGTCTGAAACCCGGTAAGACGGCGACTTTACCTTATGTACATGATGAAGAGGTATATGATTATACCTGGACTGTCCTCAATCTGAACTATATAGAGAAGCGTAAATGGGATAACAAAATGTATTTTGCTCCAATCAAACTGGAAGAGACATTGCGTAATCCGGCCTTGGAGCAGAACCCCGGGTTTAAGTAGTACTGGTTTTTATAAGGTAAAGAGTAGAGCTTTTCGGAAAAAGGCTTAAGGCTTTTCCCGAAAAGGTAGGCATCGGTTATCCAATGGGTCGGTAGCTATTTTTTATGGCTGCCGACCCATTTTAAATAACTCTTGTATCATTCACATTTCACCGTAATCATTCTTGCTGTCAATCAGCAGTATTGTCGGAGATAACGGGTGAAACGTACTTGTTCTATCAGGTAGATTGCATGCGATTATTGAGGGGGTAAGAGGGGCAGATCTGTAGCTGTATATTGATCGATATAATAATAATATTACGAAATTTATTGTACATATTACAGCATTTTGTAACTTTGGGCAATCTCTCAATTCGTAATTTGTAAAATAGTATTATCATGAAAAACAGAAAGCTAAGAATGGGCATGGTAGGCGGTGGCAGCGATGCTTTTATTGGAGCTATCCATCGTCGTGCGGCCTTTATGGACAATCAGATTGAATTAGTTTGTGGATGTTTCAGCGTAGACCCTGAAATATCAAAAAGTTCCGGACTCTCTTATTTCTTGCCGGAAGACCGTATTTACAGTACTTACCAGGAAATGTTCGAGCATGAAATGACTTTGCCGGAAGGAGAACGGATGGATTTTGTAACTATCGTGACTCCCAACCGCTGGCATTTCGAACCGGCTATGATGGCTTTGGAAAGAGGTTTCCATGTCGTAGTGGATAAGCCGATGACCTTCTCTTTGGAGGAAGCGAAGCAATTACAGAAGAAGGTGGAGGAAACCGGACTCGTTCTGGCTCTTACCCATGTTTATTCAGCCTATCCTGCTGTAAAAGAGGCGAAAGCCCGTATCGCCAGAGGTGATCTGGGTAAACTGCGTCGTGTATATGTGGAATACCTGCAAGGATGGCTGTCCGACCGCATCGAATTACAAGGAGGTAATAATGCCGGATGGCGTACTGACCCGAAACGTTCGGGGAAAGCCGGTTGTATCGGTGATATCGGTACACATGCCTGGCACCTGAGTGAATATATAACAGGTCTTAAGGTGCAGGAAGTCTGTGCAGACCTGAATGCCTTTGTTCCCGGACGTCCGATCGACGATGACGGTGCCGCCTTTATGCGCTATGAAAATGGCGTGGTCGGTACACTTACAGCCTCACAGATCGCTGCCGGAGAAGAAAATAATATCCGTATCCGTATTTATGGAGATAAAGGCGGGTTGGAATGGCAACAGCAGGAACCTAATACCCTGTTTGCCAAATGGACTGATAAACCGACCGAGGTTATCCGGATGGGAAACAACGGATTTATAGGCGATACGGCCAAGATGAATACCCGTACACCGGGCGGTCATCCCGAAGGTTTCATCGAAGCTTTTGCCAACATATACAGAAACTTCGCCCATACCGTAATGAGCATCAAGAAAGGAGAACAGCCATGTGAAGAATGCCTGGACTTCCCGACCGTATACGATGGCGTAAGAGGTATGCAATTCATTGAAACAATGGTGGAAGCCGGCTACAATGAAAATGTGAAATGGCAGAAGTGGGTCGATTGATTATGCACATACATTGAAAACCTAATATCAAATGAAATTAAAAATGCTAGCTTGCTGTTGTTCCTTAATCGGAATGACAGCATTCGCTCAAAAGAATGAGTGGAAGGATCCCAACGTTAATGAGGTAAACCGTGCTCCGATGCATACCAACTATTTTGCGTATGAAACGGAAGATGCAGCGTTGAAAGGATGTAAAGAATCGTCCGGAAATTTTATGACCCTGAACGGAACCTGGAAGTTTAACTGGGTGAAGGATGCGGATGCCCGTCCGACTGACTTCTATCAGGTGAACTTTAACGACAAAGGTTGGGCGAATATGCCTGTGCCCGGTGTTTGGGAACTGAATGGTTTCGGTGATCCTATCTATGTAAATGTAGGATATCCGTGGAGAAACCAGTTTAAGAACAATCCCCCCGAAATCCCTGTAGAAAATAACCATGTCGGTTCATACCGTAAAGAAATTATTGTTCCGGCAGACTGGAAAGGGAAAGAGATCTTTGCCCATTTCGGTTCTGTGACCTCAAATATGTACCTGTGGGTGAACGGACAATATGTAGGATATAGTGAAGACAGCAAACTGGAAGCTGAATTCAACCTGACCAAATACCTGAAACCCGGGAAGAACCTGATCGCATTCCAGGTATTCCGCTGGTGCGACGGTACTTATCTTGAAGACCAGGACTTCCTGCGTCTGTCGGGAGTGGGACGTGATTGTTATCTGTATGCCCGCAATCCGAAACAGATACAGGATATCCGCGTGACTCCGGATCTGGATGCACAATATAAGGATGCTACATTAAATATAGCACTGAACCTGAAAGGCAGTGGTGTGGTAGATGTGAAATTACTGGATAAGGATGGTAAGTCGGTCGCAACAACGACCCTGAAAGGATCGGGCAAGATTTCTGCCGATATGGCTGTTGCCAATCCGTTGAAATGGACGGCTGAAACACCTAATCTGTATACCTTGGTTGCTACATTGAAAGACGGCGGCAAAGACCTGGAAGTGATCCCTGTAAAAGTCGGTTTCCGCAAGATCGAACTGAAAGGCGGTCAGATACTGGTAAACGGTCAGCCTGTACTGTTCAAGGGGGCAGACCGTCATGAAATGGATCCGGACGGCGGTTATGTAGTATCGCGTGAGCGCATGTTGCAGGATATCAAAGTAATGAAAGAATTCAACCTCAATGCGGTTCGTACCTGTCACTATCCGGATGCTAATTTGTGGTATGACCTGTGTGACGAATATGGTATATATGTAGTGGCAGAAGCCAACGTGGAATCTCACGGTATGGGATACGGTGAAGAAACACTGGCTAAGAACCCGTTGTATGCCAAAGCGCATCTGGAACGTAACCAGCGTAATGTACAGCGTGGTTTCAACCATCCGTCCATTATCTTCTGGTCATTGGGTAACGAAGCCGGTTTCGGCCCTAACTTCGAAGCATGTTATACCTGGATCAAGAACGAAGACAAGAGCCGTGCGGTTCAGTATGAACAAGCCCGTACGAATGAGTTCACGGATATCTATTGCCCGATGTACCTGGGTTATGAAAGAAGTGAAGAATATTGCAAAGGCGATATCGACAAACCGCTTATCCAGTGCGAGTATGCACACGCGATGGGTAACTCACAAGGTGGATTTAAGGAATATTGGGATCTTGTACGTAAGTATCCGAAATACCAGGGTGGTTTCATCTGGGACTTTGTGGATCAATCCTTGCGTTGGAAGAAAGATGGAACAGATATATATGGTTATGGTGGCGATTTCAACCGCTATGATGCAACAGACAACAACTTCCTCGATAACGGTTTGATCAGCCCGGATCGTAAACCGAATCCTCACATGCACGAAGTTGGCCATATCTACCAGTCTATCTGGGTAACTCCTTCTGACCTGGCTAATGGTGTAGTGAATGTTTACAACGAAAACTTCTTCCGCGATTTGAGCGGTTACTATGCTGAATGGGAATTGCTGGCTAACGGAGAAGTGCTTCAAACAGGTGTGATCAAGGATCTGGATGTTGCTCCGCAGCAAACCAAGTCTGTTAAACTGGATTACACTACGGACGGTATTTGTAAATGCAAAGAACTCCTGCTGAATGTGGCGTTCAAGCTGAAGAAAGCGGAAACAATGCTTCCTGCCGGATATACAGTTGCTAAGAATCAACTGGTAGTTCGTCCGTACGAAGCTCCGGAACTGAAGTTGGCCAATGTTGAAAAAGTAAATATCGCAACGGTTATCCCTACTATAAAGGAAAACGATTACAACTATCTGATCGTACTGGGTGAGAACTTCCGTATCGAATTCAACAAACATGACGGCTTCCTTTGCAAATACGATGTGAAAGGACAGGCTATGATGGATGAAGGCGGCAAACTGACACCTAACTTCTGGCGTGCCCCGACCGATAACGATATGGGTGCCGGCCTACAAAACAAATATGCAGCCTGGAAACAACCCGGCCTGAAACTGACTTCGCTGACCAATAAGATCGAAAACGGCCAGGCTGTCGTAAATGCCGAATATACAATGGATGCTGTTTCCGCTAAATTGTATATCACTTATACGATCAACAACGAAGGTGCCGTGAAAGTATCACAGAAGATGGTTGCCGATAAGTCGGCCAAAGTATCTGACATGTTCCGCTTCGGTATGCAGATGCAGATGCCGGAAGAAATGGCACTGATCAAATACTACGGACGCGGCCCGTTGGAAAACTATTCAGACCGTAATAATGTAACCGACCTCGGTAAGTTCTGCCAGACGGTCGACGAACAGTTCTACTCTTATATCCGTCCGCAGGAAACCGGAACAAAGACCGATATCCGCTGGTGGAAACAAACCAATAAGGGTGGCAATGGTTTGATGTTCGTAGCTGAGGCTCCGTTCTCCGCTTCTGCATTGAATTATTCGATCGAATCGCTTGACGACGGTGTGCAGAAAGATCAGAGACACTCTGAACTGGTTCAAAAGGTCGATTATACGAATTTGTGTATCGATAAGGCACAGATGGGATTAGGTTGTGTGAACAGCTGGGGAGCACTTCCTCTGGAAAAATATCGTCTGCCTTACGGCGATTATGAGTTCACTTTTATTATGACGCCTATCCAGTCGAACCTGTAAACTGAAAATTATTAAAAAAAGCATAATCGGTTTACGATTAACGTTAAATAGGCCGGTTATGCTTTCTTTATATTAAGGAAAATACTACTTTTATTGCCGATTTTTAAATCTAATCTTAGACTAAGTGTAAAATTTGAATACCATAAATACAGATGGCTACTAACAAAAATTCTAATCGATATTCATCAGACCAAAAAAAGAAGAGCTTCTTTAAAGGAAAGACTTTTATGCTTCTTTTGGGAGTGATTTTTGGTGCCGGGGTTATGATCCTGGCTTACAATACTTCTGTCTATTTTTCTTCCGATGAGTCATGTATGATGTGTCATGTACACCCGCATGTGGAAAATAGCTGGAAACTGTCCAAACACGTAAATAACGGTAGTGGTGTGAAAGTACATTGTGTAGACTGTCACCTTCCGCCTAAAAACGACACCTGGAACCATTATACGGCAAAAGCAAAGCTGGGTCTGAAAGATGTGTGGTCTTTTATGACAAAGGACAGCGCCGATTTTGACTGGAATGCAAAGTCAGAGTTGGAACATGCCGTAAAGTATATCCCTAACGAATCATGTAAAGAGTGTCACCAGAATTTGTTTCCGGAAGGAATTACAAACGATGGTATCACAGCACACCTTTATTATGATGAGAATGAAAAGAAACTGGACTTGCAGTGTATCAGCTGCCACCTGGATGCAGGACACTATAACCCGAACTACAATCACTCGAAGATGACGGGTGTTCCGGGTATGGCTTCCGGTTCCGGAGCGATCGATACAAGCTTGTATTTTAAAGAACCGACGACGGTAACAGCTTTTGCTGATTATAAGGAACAGATCCCCGGCACTCCGGTGTCGTTTAAGATGGTGGCTGTTCCGGGCGGAACATTCAAGATGGGTAGCACCTCGAAAGAACCGTTCCATAAACCGGATGAAGAACCCGTACGTGACGTAACTGTCAGCCCGTTCTTTATGGCTGAACTGGAAGTGACCTGGGATCAGTACTGGGCATTCTACGGCAGTACGATGAGTGAAGGACGTACACCTCCCGAAACTGTATATGCGAACAACAGTAATCCGGATGTAGATGCGATCTCCGGCCCGACTCCTCCGTTCGGATTCCCCGACCAGGGATGGGGTGGCGGCGACCGTCCGGCTATCACGATGACACATTATGCGGCTGAAACATTCTGCCAGTGGCTGTCGAAAAAGACCGGTAAGAAATACCGTCTGCCAACTGAAGCCGAATGGGAATATGCAGCCCGTGGTGGTACGGAAACTCCTTACTTCTTCTCCGGCAGTCCGAAAGATTTCTCGGATCAGGGCTTCTGGCGTAAGTTCTTCGATGCAAAGACCGACAGTATCAGTTCGTTCGTCATTTACAGCAAGAACAGTAAGAATAAGACACAGGAACCGGATCTGGTGAAAGCCAATCCGTTCGGATTAAAGAATATGTTGGGTAATGTCATGGAATATTGTGCAGATAAATACGATCCCGAAGCTTACAGCAAGGGTGGTAATGCTGTTACAAATCCATTGGTGACTGAAGGAACGGAATGGGTAGTACGCGGAGGTAACTATACTTCGGATGCGGCAGACCTTCGTTCGGCAGCCCGCGACTATACCAAACATGATGCGTGGTTGAAGACAGACCCGCAGCAACCTAAAAGTATCTGGTGGTACTCAGACATACGCGGCATCGGTTTCCGTGTAGTATGCGAGCCGGATGCATCAGTAAAGTAGACTAGTGTAAAAATTATATCAATTCTTTAAATTTGCTATATCATGAAAAAGGAAAACAGTATCAGTAGAAGATCATTTTTAAAAAGTTCGGCTATGGCTGGTGCACTGGGTGCAATCGGTACAGGTAGTGCGGCTAGTGTTTTAACTTCTTGTGACGGTGGAAGCAAGGCGAATGCTTTGAAACCGCTGAAAGAACCCGGAACGTACTACGTTCCCGAATTGCCGGATCTGGCAACCGACGGACAGGAACTGAAAGCCGGTGTTATCGGTTGTGGCGGACGTGGTTCCGGTGCAGCTTTCAACTTCCTGAATGCCGCCAACGGTGTTACAATCGTTGCACTGGGTGATACTTTCCAGGAAAGAGTGGATGAACTGGCTGATAAGCTGAAAAAAGATAAAAACATAGATATTCCCGCCGATAAGCGTTTTGTCGGTTTGGATGCTTATAAACAAGTAATAGATAGTGGGGTAGATGTTGTGATCATTGCAACTCCTCCCGTGTTCCGTCCGGTACATTTCCAATATGCTACGGAAAAAGGAAAACATTCATTCCTTGAAAAACCGATCTGTGTAGACCCGGTAGGTTATCGTACGATCATGGCTACTGCTAAACAGGCGGATGCCAAGAACCTGCGTGTAATCACAGGTACACAACGTCATCACCAGCGTCCTTATGTGGAATCTTATAAGAAGGTAATGGAAGGTATGATCGGTGAAATTACCGGTGGTACGGTTTACTGGAACCAGAATATGTTGTGGTTCCGCGAACGTCAGAAAGACTGGAATGATTGTGAATATATGATCAAAGACTGGGTAAACTGGAAATGGTTGTCAGGTGATCATATCGTTGAACAGCATGTACACAACATCGATGTATTCACCTGGTTCAGCGGTTTGAAACCGGTTAAGGCTGTCGGTTTCGGTTCCCGCCATCGTCGTGTTACAGGTGACCAGTATGATAATTTCAGTATCGACTTCACGATGGAGAACGGTATCCACATGCACAGTATGTGCCGCCAGATCGACGGTTGCGTGAATAATGTAAGCGAATTTATTCAGGGGACAAAAGGTTCATGGGATAGCTCTACTATGGAGATCAAAGACCTTGCCGGTAATGTGATATGGAAATACGACTACGAAGCAGAGAAAGCAAACTTCAAGCAGACTGACCCGTATACATTGGAACATGTGAACTGGATTAACAGTATTCGTGGTAACAAACCGCTTCAGCAGGCATCCGAAACAGCCGTTTCCAATATGGCTGCTATTATGGGACGCGAATCGGCATATACCGGTGCTGAAACAACCTGGGATGCAATGACTGCTTCTCCGTTGGATTATACTCCGAAAGACCTGAATCTGGGTAAGATGGATATGAGTACGTTTACCGTTCCGGTTCCTGGCAAACCTCTTGAACAAAAGAAATAAGATATGACTCTGAATAGAAGAAACTTTTTAAGAACAACATTGTCCGGTGCCGCAGTAGCTGCTGTAAGCACCGGTGCATTGGCCTCCTGTGCCGGCAAGGCTTCTTCTCCGGAAACATGTCCGGAAACTAAATCCTGCTGTAACAGCAAGGCGAAACTGAACCTTTCTTTTCAGGAAGGGACTCCTCCGGGTGAAAACCTCAATGAGAAGTTCGACTATATGGAAAAGATGGGTATTGTCGGTTTCGAACCGGGCGGACGCGGACTGAAAGACCGTGTGGGTGAGATCAAACAGGCTTTGAACGGACGCAATATCAAAGTCAGTGCCATCTGTGCAGGCTTCGAAGGTTTTATCCTCTCTACCGATCCGGCTATCCGTAAGCAATGTATGGATACGATGAAAGAGATCATCACGGCAGCCGGTGAGCTTGGTTCTACGGGTGTTATCATTGTTCCTGCTTTCAACGGACAAGTACCGGCGCTTCCTCATAACCAGGAAACGCGCGATTTCCTTTGCGAACAGTTCAACGAAATGGGTAACCATGCGGTTCAGAACGGAACGACCGTTATTTTTGAACCATTGAACCGTAAAGAATGTTTCTATATGCGTCAGGTAGCCGATGCAGCTTCCGTATGCCGGGATATAAACAATCCGGGTGTTCGCTGCATGGGTGACTTTTGGCATATGACCTGGGAAGAAACTTCCGACATGGGAGCGTTCCTCTCGGCGGGCGACTATCTCCAACACGTACACGTGGCAAGCCGCAAACGACGCAGCATGCCGGGTGAAGACGGTGATGCGGATAACTATGTAGACGGCTTCAAAGGCCTGAAGATGATAGGTTATGATAAATACGTAAGTTTCGAATGCGGATGCCAGGGTGACCGTAACACGGTGCTTCCGGCCGCAGTTGAATTATTACGCAAACAATGGGAAGAAGCATAAACTATGCCTTTAGTATATCCTAATATGCAAATGAGTGAGGTGGTGGAAGAACATCCCTCACTCATTCCTGTGATCAACCGGTTTGGTATCCGTCTGGGATTGGGTGACAAGTCGGTGAAGACTATCTGTGATGAATATCAGCTGGATACCGATTTCCTGCTGACGGTGATCAATACGTTCCTCAACGAAGAGTACTTCCCGGAGCGGAAGTTGCAGACATTCCATACATCACAGATCATCGATTACCTGACCAAGACCAACCAGTATTATTTACGTTATCAATTGCCGAACATAGAGCGGCATCTTACCTCTTTTATCTCTATGAGTACGCCGGGAAACAATACATTGAACCTGATCGGTAAATTTTTCTCCTCTTTCAAGGAAGAGTTGACCAGCCGTATTCAGAAAGACGATGAGTTGTGGTTTCCCTATTGCCTGTCTTTAAGTGAAAAGATCAACGGTTGCCAAGCTTCGGGCGAAACCGGAGTGCTTCAGCTCGGTGGTGAGCAGCGGCTGGAAGATCCTATCGAAGCGCTGCTGTCAGACCTGAAAGGGATCATGGTTAAGCATCTGTCGGGCGATTACAATGAGAATTTATGCTATGCTGTGATCTTCGGTATCAGCAGTCTTGAGAAAGATATCAAGCAGCACAACCGCATCCGTTACCGTATTCTTACTCCGATGGTTTCCGCGATGGAGAAATTATGTAAATAATCCTTGTTGATGCACAGAACCAGGCAAATAGCGATCATTCTATCCGATACTTTGCAAAGCATTGGCCTTCAGAGCTTGCTTACCGACTATTTCCCGCCGGTAGAAGTATGCTGGTTCCCTACCTTCGAAGCGTTTAATGCTTCGGGTTGCAACGACACGTTCGACTACTATTTTACATCACCGGAAACCCTGGTATTGAATGCCGATTTTTTCCTTCCCCGCCGTAGCAAAACAACCGTACTGATCGATGGGGGAGAAGGGGCAGGTGGAGTTTCCACTACCAACCATATCACGATAAAAGCTCCGCAGGAGATCATCATCGAGCAGTTGCAGCAGTTAATGACCAACGATAACTCCGCTAATCTTTCCGGTGAAACCAACAAAGACCTTTCCACCCGTGAGACGGATGTCCTCCAACTGATAGTAAAAGGCATCACCAACAAGGAAATAGCCGACAAGCTGAGTATCAGCCTGAACACAGTCCTTACCCACCGTAAAAACATTACCGCCAAGCTCGGCATCAAAACCGTTTCCGGCCTTACCTTCTATGCCATCATGAACGGGATTATTTCGGGGGATGATATAGAATTATAGTGATCTCTGTTTAGGACTATAGTGATACTTCGGTTAATACTATAGTGCTGATATATGTAGGTCTATAGTGTTATAATAGGTCACACTACTGTGTAAAATCACTACATCTAGTGATTGCGGACCTTGTTTCTTTCCCGTTTCTTTGCAATCGTAAAATACTAATAGTTCGAAATACAATGAAACAACGCTACCTGTATGTCCTGGTCGCAGGCTCTTTTCTTTGTTTGCAAACGATGAAAGCCGATGAGGTGAATGTAAACAAAAATGATACTATTAAGACATATAATATCGATGAGGTTATCATCACTTCGTCGACGAAGGAGACGAACGACCTGCGTTTGTTGCCAGGATCTGTATCTATCCTTTCCCCGCAAGCTGTTTCAGGACGTCAGATCGATGCGTTGAAAGATATCAGTGCGTATGTTCCCAATCTTTATATGCCGGATTACGGTTCCAAAATGACTTCGGCTATCTATATCCGCGGTATCGGTGCACGAAGCAGCGGGCAGTCGATCGGACTTTATGTGGATAATGTGCCGTATCTGGATAAGAGTGCATTCGATTTTGAATTGAACGATATCCAGCGTATCGAAGTGCTGCGTGGCCCCCAGGGTACGTTGTACGGACGTAATGCGATGGGAGGTATCGTGAATATTTATACCTTGTCGCCATTCAACTATCAGGGGACGAAGCTGACTCTTTCGGGTGGTAATTATGGCGCTTTTAAGGCTAAGGCATCCCATTACAGGAAACTGAGCGAAAAGGTCGGTATTTCACTCAGCGGTTATTATGACCGTAATGACGGGTTCTTTGTCAATGAATATGATAATACCCGTGCGGATAAGGAACAGTCGGCCGGCGGACGCTTCAAACTGGACTGGCTGATCAATCCGAACCTGAAAGCGCAATATACTTTCAACTACGATCATGTAGATCAGGGCGCCTTTCCCTATGGATTGTATAATAAGGAATCAGGTGTTGTTGAGCCGATCCGCATAAACGATCCCAGTTCTTATCTGCGTAATATGTTGAATAATAGTCTTTATCTGGAATGGAAAACAGATAAGATCCTGTTGTCTTCCACTACTGCCTACCAGTATTTGAAAGATGATATGAAGATGGATCAGGATTATACGGAGAAATCTATCTTTACATTGAATCAGAAACAGAAGCAATATGCCTGGAGCGAAGAAGTTGCGATTAAATCAAACGATAAGAAGAATTATCAATGGAGCTTCGGGGCGTATGGTTTTTATAATAGTTTGAAAACGGATGGGCCGGTGATGTTTAAGGAAGATGGTATAAAAGAAATCCTTCAAGCTCAATTTGATAAAATACCTATGCCTAAGATTACCGTTAAAGGTGAGAATAATCAAATTTATTTCCCTGGATACTTTGAAACACCGACTTATGGGTTAGCATTATTTCATCAATCAACTTATAATGATTTATTTATTCCAGGTCTATCTGTTACGGCGGGTATCCGCTTAGATTACGAACATGCGAAATTGAATTATGACTCATCGGTAAAGGGGATGACGATGAATATATTTATGCCGAGTATGGCTCCGGGCATGCCGGCAATTAATCAGGATTTCCCGGTGACAGCCCATTTACAGGGAGAGGAGTCTCAGGATTTCTTGCAGGTTTTGCCTAAAGTGTCTTTGCGTTATCAATGTTCACCGGGGACATTTACTTATGTTTCTGTAGCAAAGGGATATAAAACAGGGGGGTATAATGTACAGATGTTTGGAGATCTGGTACAGGCACAGGCTCAGTATGATCTTAAAGAAGAAATAAAAAATATGATGCCGCCGGCAATGAGTGGTATGTTTGAAAATCCGGAGTTACCTCCTGTATCTGATGTTGCGTCGTTTAAGCCTGAGCATAGTTGGAACTATGAAATGGGGGTTCGTAGTGAACTTATCAAGAATCGTCTGAATATGGAGCTGACGCTCTTTTATATGGATATTCAGGATATCCAGTTGACAACTTTCGCTCAGAATGGTAGTGGCCGTATGATTACCAATGGAGGTAAAGCGGATAGTTATGGTGTTGAAGTTGGTTTGCGAGGTCTTCTTGCTGAAGGTTTAACAGCTGATCTTAATTATGGTTTTACCCGTGCTACTTTCCGCGATTATATGACGCAGGTAAAAGAAGATGGAGAGTTAGTGGATAAGGATTATAAAAATAACTTTATTCCGTATACACCCCGTCATACGGTAAGTTTGGGATTTCAATATACTAAACTGCTTCATAATTGCTGGTTCGATCAATTTACAATTTCAGCTCAATATACCGGAGCCGGAAAGATCTTCTGGACAGAAGAAAATAATCTTAGCCAGGATTTCTACGGCGTGCTGAACGGTAAAGCCGGTGTCCGTAAAGGAGCTGTCAATCTGAATGTATGGAGCCGCAATATAACGAATACGGATTATCAGGCATTCTATTTTGAATCGTTCGATAACTCATTTATACAAAAAGGTAAACCGTTCCAGATCGGGGCAGAAGTTACGGTAGCGTTTTAAGTTATGAAGATATTATTCCTATCTTGTTGTTTATCCTTATCTGTTTTAGCTGTCAGAGCAGAAGATCAGGATACAGTGAAAGTCCGTCAGGTCGATCTGCACGAAGTTGTTGTTCAATCATTCAAGCAAAACAGGGATTTGCGGTTGGAGCCGTTGTCGGCATCATCCGTAACAGGGACGGCCATACAAAATAAGAACATTACCGATATCAAGGAATTCAGTTCCTTTATCCCTAACCTTTTCATGCCCGACTATGGCTCGAAGCTGACTTCTCCCGTTTATATCCGTGGGATCGGCTCGAAGATCAATGCCCCTTCGGTGGGGCTTTACGTAGACGGCATCCCTTACTTTGAAAAGTCGGCTTTCGATTTCAACTTCACCGAGATAGACCGGATGGAAGTGCTGCGCGGCCCGCAAGGGACACTTTACGGACGCAACACGATGGGAGGTATCATTAACGTATATACCAAATCGCCGTTGAAGTATCAGGGGATGAACGCTTTCATCTCTAACGGTACCTATGGTAACCGCGATTATGCCCTTTCCCGTTACGCCAAGATCGGCGATACCTTCGGGTATGCCCTCTCCGCCAATTATAACCGGAGCGACGGATACTTCACCAACCTGTTTACCGATAAGAAAGCAGACGATCAGAAAAGCGGTTCAGGCCGTATCCGCCTGGAATGGAAGCCGACGGATCGGTTGTCGTTGGGGCTGATGAGTTCGTATGATTATTCCAAACAGGGCGGCTACCCGTATGCCGTTTGCGACTCGCTGACACATAAGCCGGGCGATGTCAATTACAACGATTATAGTTTCTACAAACGAGCCATGTCCACCACCGGCCTGACGGTTGAATATAAAGGGGAGGGTTACAGCCTGAGCAGTAAAACCGCATTCCAATATCTTTCGGATCATCAGGGGATCGACCAGGACTTTTCTGCGGCAAGCGTCTATTTTGCCAAGCAGGATCAGAAACAGAAGATGGTATCGGAAGAGTTCAATATCAAATCTACTACTGCCAACCGTTATAAATGGTTGTTCGGTGCTTTCGGTTTCTGGCAGGGGATCGATAATACGGTGACGCTCGATTACCTCTCCGCCAAATACAGTACTCGGAAATTATACGATACTCCTACTTACGGCTTTGCCCTTTATCACCAGTCTACTCTGGATAGCTTGCTGACGGACGGCCTATCCCTTACTTTCGGACTGCGATACGATTATGAGCGGGCTTCAACCGATTATCTGGCCTATAAAGATGCCGGCGGCAGTAGTAATCAGACGGATGCTTTTTACAGTAAACTGAACTTTAGCCAGCTGACCCCGAAGATCGCCCTGCAATATATGTTCCCCTCTACCGGCCTGCTCTATGCAACGGTGACGAAAGGCTACAAGACCGGTGGTTTCAATACTTCCTTCGAGCGTGAAGAAGACCGTTCGTTCCGCCCCGAAAGCAGCTGGAATTATGAGTTGGGTGGGAAGCACCCCTTTCTGGACAACCGCCTGCGTGCCGAGATCGCCCTTTTCTGGATCGACTGGAAGAACCAGCAGATCAGCCAGACACTCCCTTCCGGTCGCGGATCGATGTTGACAAATGCCGGGCGCAGCGTAAGCAAAGGCGTGGAAGTCACTTTGCAGGGAAACCCGGTGAATGGTCTGATGGTGCAGGTGAATTATGGCTTTACGCATGCCACATTTAAAGAATACGTCGATGAAAAGAAAAACATCGATTACTCCGGCAATTACCTGCCGATGGTTCCTTCGCATACGTTCGCTGTCGGAGCCGACTACACGCTGTCGAATCCCTGTACCCACATCGACCGTTTTCTGGTCAGTCTGAATTATACCGGAACCGGGCGTATTCATTGGAAGGAAGACAATAAAGTTTCCCAGCCTTACTATGGACAATTGAGCGGAAAAGTTTCTGCAACCAAAGGATTTGCTACCTTTGCAATCTGGGCTAAAAACATCACGAATACCCACTATAACGCTTTCTATTTCGAGTCGGGAGGAAAAGGGCTGGCGCAATTGGGTCGGCCGTTTACGATCGGGGGAAGTGTGGCGATAGCACTTTAATATGATGCAAAAAAACAAAATATTCAACCTCGGAACCTTCTTCTGCCTTTATATTGCGCAGACTATTCCGATGAGTTTCTTCTCCACCGTTATCCCGGTTATGATGCGGCAGGAGAATTTTTCGTTGTCCGCTATCGGACTTCTTCAGCTGATCAAGTTACCCTGGATACTGAAATTCCTCTGGTCGCCGATGGTAGACCGCCATGCCGTGACGACAGGCGATTATAAACGCTGGATATTCTCTTCTGAACTGATCTATGCCGTCCTGATCTTTGCCGTGGCTTTCCTTGATTTCAAGACTGATTTTTATATGATCATCGTCCTGATCATTATCTCATTTATCGCTTCCGCCACGCAGGATATTGCAACGGATGCCCTGGCGGTACTTTCCTTTAGCCGGAAAGATAAGAGTCTGGCGAACAGTATGCAATCGATGGGTAGCTTCGGCGGTTCGATGATCGGGGGCGGTGTATTGTTGCTGTTGTTTAAGCAGTTGGGATGGAACAGCCTGCTGCCGTGTGTGGCTCTGTTCGTTATTGTGGCTCTGCTTCCGTTACTCTTTAACAAGGGGATCGTGATCCAGCCGAAGGAACCCCACGAGCGGGCAAAGAAGGCCGATGTCTTCTACTTTTTCACCCAAAAGAAGATATGGAAGCAGATCGGTTTCCTTTTCCTGTATTATTCGGGACTGATCGGGACACTGGCTATGCTGAAACCTTATCTGGTCGACCTGGGATATTCGATGAAAGAGATCGGGGTGATGAGTGGCGTGGTAGGGACTTCCTGTGGTTTTCTGGCATCGTTTGCCGGAGGGTTTATCGTTCGCCGTATCGGACGCCATCGGGGACGACTGCTGTTTTCTGTATTCGTATTGCTGGCGACGCTCTATTTCCTGGGGCTGTCTTATACAACGCCGACCACGGAACTGTTGTATGCCGGTATCGCCCTGCTTTGGGGAAGTTATGGAATGGCTACGATCGTGGTTTATACCACAGCGATGGATTGTGTACGTCCCGGACGCGAGGGCACGGACTTTACGATACAGACCGTAATCACCCATCTGAGCGGAATGCTGATGGCTATATTGAGCGGGAAGATTGCCGATCATACCGGCTATCACGGATTGTTTTTCTTTGAGGTCAGCCTGGCTACGTTATCGTTGATCTATATATTGATCGTATTCAGAAAGGAGAAAGAAATAGTATAATTATGATACAGGATTTATTACAAAAATATAATGTGCCGGTGCCGAGATACACCAGCTATCCGCCGGCAAACTATTTTACGGATGCGTTTACCAATAAGGAATATGAGTCGGCTATAGAAGCTTCTAATGAGGCTCTGCCCGGGCATATTTCGTTTTATGTACATATCCCGTTCTGCCGCCATCTTTGTCATTATTGCGGATGCAACTCATTTCCGATGATGAAGCCGGAGGTAGTGGAACGTTATATTTCGGCTGTGCATAAGGAAATAGACAAAGTGAAGGAACGTCTGGCTCCGGGACGTAAGATCTCCCAGATCCATTACGGGGGAGGAAGCCCGACGGCTATGCCGGCGCACTATCTGAAAGAACTGAATGAGCATTTGCTTTCCGGCTTTGATACGATCGAACAACCGGAGATTGCTGTCGAGTGCCATCCCGGTTATCTGGATGAGGCCTACTGGCAATCGCTTACCGAAGCGGGCTTCAACCGTTTCAGTCTCGGTGTGCAGGATTTCAATGAGAAGGTGCTGAAGACGGTCAACCGGCGTCCTTCCTTGCTTCCCGTGGAGACGATTTTTCAGATACTCCGCTCGAAAGGGGCGCGTATCAATATGGATTTCATCTATGGATTGCCTTTCCAGACAGTCGACAGTTTCTCGGAAACGATAACGAGAGCGGTAGCCTTGCGTCCCGATCGGCTGGTCACTTTCTCTTATGCGCATGTCCCCTGGGTAAACAAACAACAGCTTATCCTGGAAAAAGCCGGACTTCCTGCCGGTGAAGAGAAAAGCCGCATGTATGGTTCAGCTAAAGAAATAGTAGGCGCTGCCGGATATAAGACAATCGGACTGGATCATTTTGTCCTTGAAAACGATGAATTGTACACCGCTTTGCAAAACGGCCAGTTGCATCGTAACTTCCAGGGCTACTGTACCCGCCGCACAACAGGGCAGGTATATGCCTTCGGTGTGACCGGTATCAGCCAGCTGAGTTCCGCCTATACGCAAAACAGCAAAGATATCAACCAATATATCGAACGGATAGAAAGCGGAACCTTTGCTATCTCCAAAGGATACACGTTGAACCGGAACGAGCAGATCACCCGTGAAGTGATCGAGACACTGATGTGTAACTACTCCCTCGACTGGAAAGAACTGGCCGCCCGCCTGTCTCTCTCCGTCACGGAAGTAAAATCTGCAACCGCCTATGACGAAAACCGTTTCCGTGAATTTGCGGCAGACGGCCTGATCGAGTTCGACAACGATCATATCCGCATCACTTCCGAAGGGAGCCTTTTCGTTCGCAACGTAGCCGCTTCGCTGGATAAACTGATGCTTCATTCTGATAAAACATTCTCTAAACCTGTCTGATATGGGACAATTGAATACGGACATACTGATCATTGGTGCCGGCCTGACCGGATTGACCACGGCTTTCCATCTGGTTCGCGGAGGAAAGCAGGTGCATATACTGGAATGTAGCGACCGGGTGGGAGGGCAGATCCACACTTTCCGCGAAGACGGTTTTGTTTTTGAAAGCGGGCCGAATACCGGTGTGGTGTCTTATCCCGAGGTGGCGGAGCTGTTCATGGCCTTGTCTCCTGCTTGTCAGTTGGAAACAGCCCATGAAGAAGCCAAGCGTCGCCTGATCTGGAAAGGCAACTCTTTTCGTGAACTTCCTTCCGGCCTGTTCAGTGCAGTTACCACCCCTTTGTTCACGCTGGGAGATAAATTCCGTATCCTGGGTGAACCTTTCCGGGCAAAAGGAACCAATCCGGATGAGTCGGTAGGTGAACTGGCCGCCCGTCGGTTAGGTAAATCCTTCCTGAACTATGCGGTCGATCCGTTCCTGTCGGGCGTATATGCCGGCAACCCGATGACGTTGGTCACCCGTTATGCTTTGCCCAAACTCTATAATCTGGAGCAGCAGTACGGAGGTTTTATCAAAGGAACGATTGCGAAAGCCCGCCTGCCCAAGACCGACCGTGACCGATTGGCAACCAAAAAGGTCTTTTCCGCAGCCGGAGGTCTGGATAACCTGACCCGTGCAATGGCCCGTGCTATCGGTGAAAGTAAAATAACCCTGTCTGCCTTCGGTATAACGATCCGTCCGGTAGAGAAAGGATGGATAGCCACCTATACCACTTCTGAAGGAGAGCAAACGATCCGTGCGGATAAGGTGATAACGACAACCGGAGCATATGCCTTGCCGGAACTGCTTCCTTTTATCGCGGAAGAAGATATGAATAAGATCAGCAACCTGAAATATGCGCCGGTCGTACAGGCGAGTGTCGGCATTCGGAATACCGGAAAACTCCGTTTCAACGCCTTTGGTGGCCTGGTTCCTTCCTGTGAGCAGAAAGATGTCCTGGGAATTCTTTTCCCTGCCGCCTGTTTTGATGACCGTGCTCCGAAAGAGGGCGCTCTCTTTTCATTCTTTATCGGAGGAGTGAAGCATGAGAAGCTTACCCGCCTGGAAGATAATGAACTAAAAGCATTGATCATCCACGAGTTCCATGCCATGCTGAAATTTCCGATCGATGTGCAGCCGGATATGATCCGTATCTTTCGTCACCCGCGTGCTATTCCTCAGTATGAGTTGAGTAGCGGTGAACGTTTTGCAACGATCGACAAACTGGAAGCGCAATACCCGGGATTGATTCTGGGCGGTAATATAAAAGGCGGTATCGGGATGGCAGATCGTATCCGCCAGGCAACGGGTATCGCTGAAAACTTGCTTATGTAAGTCAAAATCACTTTCTTTGCACAAAAGACAAGCTCATGGATAAGATGGTAGAAATAGCCCGGTTCCAATATCCGGCGGAAGCTCAGACATTGATGGCTTTGCTCAAATCGGAGGAGATCGAATGCTATCTGAGGAACGAATACAGTAGTCAGATGTTTGCCGGTTATATGGATATTGGCGGTGCCCGTGTGGAAATATTGGAAAGCGATGTGCCACGTGCTCTGGAGGTTATGAAGGAGGGTGGCTATGATATCCCTGCAGAAGACGAGGAACCCGAACAGATACGTGCCGTTGCCGGATGGGCGCGACATATCCCTTTTCTGCGGAACTTCACGCTGGAGAAACAAATTGTCATCTTATTGGTGGTTATTGCTGTGTTTTTGGCATTATTGATCTTTTTGGGATCAGAACTATCCTCTAACTAAACAAATGTAATTAATGGCTCGTAGAAAGATAACAAATAGTCAGGCGGTATGTCTCACTTTATTATGGGGCGTTTTGGCCTACATGCTGCTTACATACAGTGAAAAGATAACCTTTGATGTCATCTTTGCCCTGGTCGCATCAGCTATCATTGTGTTCGTTCCTGTCTATAAGAACATAAAGCGTAGGGATGAATAGCATTTAGTCACATTTGTCCTCTTAAAATATCGAAATGATATTTTTTTATCATTTTTTCTTTCAAATATTTGCTGGTGTGAAAAAATGGCTTACCTTTGCGACGTTGTTAAAAGAACAGCGTGAAATAGCAAAATGGTATAACATTCTAAATAAACAGTTCTATGAAGGCAAATGAAGTTTTAGACAACTTAAAAAGAAGATTTCCTAACGAACCCGAGTATCATCAGGCAGTAGCCGAAGTTTTAGGCACAATCGAAGAAGCTTATAACGAACATCCCGAATTCGAAAAAAGCAACCTGATTGAACGTCTTTGTATCCCCGATCGTATTTTCTCTTTCCGTGTAACATGGACAGACGATAAAGGACAGGTACAGACAAACATGGGTTATCGTATCCAGCATAACAACACGATCGGCCCGTACAAAGGCGGTATCCGTTTCCATGCTTCGGTAAATCAGTCTATCCTTAAGTTCTTAGCTTTCGAACAGACTTTCAAGAACTCACTGACAACACTTCCGATGGGTGGTGGTAAAGGTGGTGCCGACTTCAGCCCGCGTGGCAAATCAAATGCTGAAATCATGCGTTTCTGCCAGGCATTTGTATTGGAATTATGGCGTCATATTGGCCCGGACACAGATGTTCCTGCCGGTGATATCGGTGTAGGTGGTCGTGAAGTGGCTTACATGTATGGCATGTATAAGAAACTGGCTCGTGAAAATACAGGTACATTTACTGGTAAAGGTATTGAGTTCGGTGGTTCATTGATCCGCCCGGAAGCAACAGGTTACGGTAATGTTTACTTCCTGCTGGAAATGCTGAAGACTCGTAATATCGATATCAAAGGTAAAGTGGTAGCTGTATCGGGTTCTGGTAACGTAGCTCAGTATACGGTTGAAAAGTTGATCGAACTGGGTGCTAAACCGGTTACCATGTCAGACTCTGACGGTTATATCTATGATCCGGAAGGCATCGACCGCGAAAAACTGGATTATATCATGGAATTGAAGAACCTATACCGTGGACGTATCCGCGAATATGCAGAAAAATATGGTTGCAAGTATGTACAAGGTGCTCGCCCCTGGGGTGAAAAATGCGATATCGCGATGCCGAGTGCTACTCAGAATGAATTGACTGGTGACGATGCAAAGGCATTGTTGGCAAACGGTTGTTTCGCAGTATCTGAAGGAGCAAACATGCCTTCTACTCCGGATGCTATCGATGCATTCCTGGAAGCTAAGATCCTGTATGCTCCGGGTAAGGCAGCTAACGCTGGTGGTGTTTCCGTATCGGGTCTGGAAATGACTCAGAATGCCATGAAGCTGAGCTGGACAAGAGAAGAAGTTGATGAAAAACTGAAAGGTATTATGAAGTCTATCCACGAACAATGTGTAAAATACGGTTCAAAGGATGGTTATATCAACTACGTGAAAGGTGCAAACGTTGCAGGTTTCATGAAAGTTGCAAAAGGTATGATGGCACAGGGTATCCTGTAATCAGTGATATTCTGAATTATAAATAAGGAGTTGTTTGCCAAATGAACATTCTGTGGTTATTTGGTCATGTAAAAAGGGGAGTCGGATGACTCCCTTTTTTATTTGTATTACCTGTTGGTTACTGATTACTTTTTAAATGCAGCAGGTAAATTGAGTACATTGTTAACCTTGCGTGTCGAAGGACTGACATCAACCATCACATCGCCACGGGGATTGCGGGACGAGGCAGCTACGACAAACTTATATTTACCCCCATCGGTTACCCAGGCACTCGTTTCTTCGTCGAATGAAGCCAGATCATCGGGGTTGACAGAGAGAGTAATCATCTGGCTTTCGCCGGGTTGTAACAGTTTGGTTTTACCAAATGACTTTAGTTCGTGTACCGGCTTGTCTAATTTGCCGGGAGGAGCTTCCACATAAAGCTGTACAACCTCTTTTCCGGCTACCTTCCCGGTGTTTTTTATGGCAACTTCAATGATCACCTTTTCGCCATCGCGTTTCACCGAAGGCCTGCCATATTCAAACGTGGTATAGCTCAGACCGTAACCAAAAGGATAACTCACCTGCAAGTCCTTTGTGTCGAACCAACGGTAACCGACATAGATACCTTCCTCATAAACAGTATAATCCACATTTTTAGTGTCGTGGGTTAAACCTGTCTTAACCGACCAGCGACGGTCGATCTTCTGATCGATCGGAAAGTTCAGTGAGCTCCAGTGATCGCTTAGTGTAACCGGGAAGGTCATAGGCAGCTTGCCGGATGGATTTGCATGGCCGGTGAGAATATCGGCTACCGAGTTTCCCCCCTCTTGTCCGGCTTGCCATGAAAGCAGGATAGCATCGGGCATGTCTTTCCAGCTTTGAGTCTCGATAACACCGCCGATATTGAGTACGACAACTACTTTCTTATTTTCATTGTGGAAGATACGGGTTACATTCTTGACTAATTCCTGTTCCGTTTCAGACAGGAAGAAGTCGGAAGAAACGCGATCGATATACTCACCGGAGATACGACCGAACGTGATGATAGCCATATCGTTGTTTTGGGCTGCATATTTGATGATGGCAGTATCCATTGGCATTTCTTCGACACGTTTTTGCTCACCCTGCTCTTTCGGTTTGTTGTAGGCCTGGTAGATCGCTTTGATATTGTCGTCAACAACGATATGCTGGTTTTTTAATCCGTCGAGCAGCGATACGACATAAGGGCGGTTGATATCGCCCGAACCGGTTCCTCCAGAGAAAAAGTTATAGGAGACAGCGCCGAACAGAGCTACGTTTCTGTCTTTGGAAGACAAGGGGAGAGCCTGATTATCATTCTTTAGAAGAACCATTCCTTCGGTTGCCGACTGTCGGGTTATGGCGGCATGAGCTTTCATATCGGGATTGTTAGCGTATTTATAACCCTTGAAACGGGGTGTCTTAACGATCAGTTCAAGGATGCGTCTGACATTACGGTCGACTATCGCTTCATCGAGTGTACCGTTTTTCACACCGTTGATGATATGGGCTGCCTGCTCCTTTGTGCCCGGTTCGATCATATCGTTTCCGGCAATCATCTGGGCGGCACCGTCAGCGCCTCCCCACCAGTCGGTCATCACGGCACCTTTAAATCCCCATTCGTCACGTAGTAAAGTGGTGATCAGCTCCGGATTTTCTGAAGCGTATACATTGTTAATACGGTTGTACGAACTCATAATAGTCCACGGCTGGCTCTCTTTAACCACCATTTCGAAAGCTTTCAGATAGATTTCGCGCAGTGCGCGGGGAGAGACGATCGTGTTATTGTTCATCCGGTTAGTCTCCTGGTTATTTGCGGCAAAATGTTTTACCGAAGTACCGATATCATTGCTTTGTACACCATCTACATAGGCTACCGCCATCTTGCCGGTCAACAGCGGGTCTTCACTGAAATATTCAAAATTGCGGCCGCACAACGGATGGCGGTGGATATTGACAGCGGGAGCCAAGAGCACATCTACCCCATATTCTTTCGCTTCATTGCCAATCACTTCCCCTACATTTTTAACCAGATCGACATCCCAGGTCGAGGATAGTAATGTTTCAATGGGAAAATGGGTACAGAAGTAATTCTCCTCCCCTTCGACAGGCAGGATGCCGCAGCCGGCAGGCCCGTCAGAAAGAACCACACAAGGAATTCCGACACGGGGAACCGGGTTAACGCGTCCGGCAGCACCGGGAACAACTTTCCACGATTCTTTTATGTGGGGAGCCGCGTTCTCATCCTGGTGATACATGCGGGCACCTACAATCAGGTCTGCTTTCTCTTCGATCGTCATGGCTTTGATGACTTCGTCGATATTGTTTGCCTTCAGCTTCGGAATTTTGGCACTGACCGGAACTGATACGATCATAGCGGCGGCAACCAAGCCTATTATGTTTGTTTTTAGTATTGTCATAAATTATAGTTATGCTTGTTTGTTTATTTCTGATTCATCTTTCTCCTCCCGGTTAAGGGCATTGATACCATTCTCCCCAACCCATGACCAGATAATCCTTACTGATTTGTTCCATTTTCTGGAAGGTTAACCAAAAGGCTTCGCGATGGTCGATTGTATGTCCCATTTCATTTTCATGCCCCGTAACCACCAGTTTCGGATTAAAACCATCTACCAGGTCACTCATCCGGTGAGTCCAGCAATTTACGATCAATGCATCCGGTTGAGGAATATCTTTGCTGATATTGACAATCCATTCCATATCCTCTTTGTTGTACTGGTCGCCGATATGGGCGACAGTCTTCTTTTCATCGGTCGTTACCACATAAAGATTATTTATCAACTCACTCTGGTGACCGGGGAATATTTTTACCCGGATATTTTTGTTTTTATCCAGTTTCATCTTTTTATCGATCATTTTATCAGAACGTTCATGTTGTATATCTTTCTTTTCCGGTAATATATTTGTTGGGGCAACAACCGGTTTACCGGCTTTCAGGAACATGTCGACAACTACCGGATCGACGTGATCACCATGATTATGTGTGAGGAACAAAACGTCGCAATGGTCGACAATCTGTTGGATCGAGGCATCGGAAATCAAATTCTTTCCTTTGCATGCACCTCTGACAACATCGAATGCCAGAGTAACCGAGCCGGTACGGGCGATAAAACCATCGTTATATATTTTGTAAACTTTCATTCCTTTCTTAACAGGAGAGGAAAGATCCGCTATCACTTTATTTATCCTGGAAGTGATAAATCCGTTGAGCGGCTCGCTATCGTCATATTTGGTTTCATGCAGCATCGCATCCAGATTGTAAAGAGCCAATTTTCTGACCATCGGAGCTCCGGGTACGGGCGGATTTTCAGTCAATGCCTGATCGATCAGGTTGAACATTTGGAAAGCCTGCTTGTTCAGATAGGCTTCCGAGTTCCCCCAGAAAGCACTTTTTTCTATCGTGTTCTTTTCCTGGGCTTTCGCACCACTGGGGATCAATAGAGAGGCGCAGAAACCTTCCATGCATAATAATGTATAAAATAGCGTTTTCATCTTGTGATTAGTTTTTAATAATACTTTATTCCTGTGTGTAACTGAATGTTCCTGTTTTTGTTAATACAGCAAATCTGCCAATCCCTATCGACATGTCCGACTGTGATTGATTGATACAGCGGATATAACGCACGCGTGGCTCATGAATGGGAATAGTATCCATCCGGTCTGCTCCCGTTTTCAAGAGGTTAAACCAGACTTTTCCATCCACAGAACCCTGTAAAGCACGTCCTTTGGATTTACTTTTGCGTAAATCATATACCAATGCGACCGGTTGTTTGCTTTTCTCAATCCGAAATCCGAAGTATTCTCCGGGTGCTATTGTCACCAGTGGGAAATGAGGGATCAGGCCAACTACATCATCTTCGCAATAACAGGCCAACTCGTCAATCGCTTTTGAACCGGCCAGAACTTCCGGAAGTTCTTTGGGACGTTCGTCCGTCAACAAGGTATTCTCCACATGCTGTAACATCCTTTGAATAAATGGTAGTAAAACCTGCGAACCGCTTCTGACTCCGTCTTGCTCTCCCCGGCGATAAGGCCGGCTAAAAACAGCGATTGCATCCAGTGCTTCTTTTACTTCCCTATATGCTTTCTGGCATGCTTCGGTATCTTGTTTACTGGCCAGATCCAACATTCTCATGGTTGCACAACCGGCTGTTCCAACATTTCTTGTTTGTGTCAGCCAGGGGTGGATTTCCTTTATCAATTGCTTGTTCAAAGAACTGCTTTCGATCGTACCCGGGACTTCTTTTATCCGGATAAACAGGTCGGCAATCTCAAAGGCCTCCTTTTTCAAATACTTCCCGGTAATCAATGATTGCTCGAACCTGTCGATCAGATCAGTCGAACTGAAAGACTCTTTCCTGAAAAACATCCATGTATTGGGGCCGATATCCGCATTATGTTCACAGAAAAGGCGGAATGCATCAGGGGCTTCGGGAACAAGAGACTCGCAGGCTATGTTCCAGCTCTGTTGCGGATCGAACCGATCCATATTCCAGGTGAACTGGGAAATACTCCAAAGAGCCACTTTACTGGCCTCGGCAAACTCCATCGGGTTCGATACAAAGGCATACATATCGGAAGCCGTATTTTTATCCAGGCCGTATACCGGGCCCATTAACAGATGAGCCAGGCAATAATCGTTTACCGGGAAGTTCCACCAGACGTAACAGGGACGTTTAATCCGGTTGTTAACCCATTCGAGCCCTTGGCGGGTGATGTCGCTCACGACTTTATCGCCAGTCCACATGATATGGATAAACGGATCCAGGTTTTCGCCCAGGATATCCAGGTAATCAGTTTTCGCCCAGTCCTTATTATATTCGGTGGGACAAAGGATCAATTGCTGAATATCTCCTTTCTTATCGACAAACTCCCGTTTCAGATAGTTCATAAAGGCAGCCTGTCTGGCAGCATCCGTTCCGGCACCTTCAATATCATCAAAAAAGACTGCAAACGCACGAATACCCAGGTCGTACATACTTTCCAGTTTTTTTATTGCCGCTTGCCGGTCTGCATCATTCCAGCGGATATCCATTCCGGGATGTAAGGCCCAGACGAAATCCACCTTGTTTCTATTAGCTTCAGCCAATAGCTCACGGATATTTTTCGCCTGTTCTTCCGGATAGGGCACACGCCAATAAGGAGAACGATGGTAAGGGTCATCCTTCGGGCCGAAAATGTAAGTATTCATTTTCATACGTCCATAGAAACGCAACTGTTCGACCCTGTTTTCGAAAGACCATGGAGTTCCGTAAAAACCTTCCACAACCCCTCTGAAAACAACATCCGGATAATCCCATATCGTACAGACAGGGATCCTCTTATTGTCTCTGGTCAATTGCGACAAGGTTTGAGCTGCATAAAAAAGCGAACGGTCGTCATAAATACCTATATCGATACCTTTTCCGGTCACAGCCAATGTATAAGCCCCCGAACGTTGCATTTTATTATTCATCTTTCCCAACGGGCGGATAGTAATTGCCTGTTTAGCCTTTTCCGTTATCAGGAAAGATTGTTTCAACAAATTAACTGCATCGGTATCGGTGTGGCTGATCCCTTCTAGCCGGTAACCGGTATCTGGTATCTTGATCCAATCACCCGATAATTCAACTTTCTGGGGGATGGGATAAACGTTCACTTCCCTTTTTCCGCTCTTTCCGGTACATGCTCCCGACATCAAGCTTATCAGCAAAGTAACAAGCATGAAAACTTTTGTTGTTCCATCCATAATTTTTAATTTAAAAGTGCAAGCCTGAATATCAATAGAAGAACCATATTAAAAACAGACCTGGTCTATCATACACAGGTCTGTTTAAAAGTGTGTTGTCTATGATCAGGTTACCAATCCGTATTTTGGATCAGGTTTGTATTACGTTCCATTTCAACAAATGGTATCGGCCAGATTTCGTGGCGTGACTGGTAAGCGCGTTCATACATCAGGTCGCCGAGAATATCGGTTGCATCTTTTACAGTCGACTGGAGTATTCCCCAACGACGGAGATCCCAATAACGTTGGCCTTCGCCGGCAAGTTCACGGGCACGTTCGTCACGGATGCGTTGTGTCATTTCGTCTTTGCTGTTTACTGCCATCCAGGTAGGGCCGGAGTTCAGGCCGGGCATATCGACGCGGGCACGTATCTTATTGACTTCTGCAATGGCCTTGTCTGTTTCACCATTTTCGTTGTAAGCCTCTGCAAGCATCAAGATCACATCGCCAAGGCGAAGCAATGGAAATTCATAGGGAGTACGGTTGTATTCCCCCCAATAACCATCCAGGTTACCGGTTGGGATCCATTTACGCCAGAAGTAGGAGTTCCAGCCTTCGGAGTTACGGATGAACGATTGTGCTTCCATTGGTGCACCACCCTTTGTCGGATCTACGATGACAAATTGCTTGTCTCTTGGATTCGAACCGGCATCTGTACCCAGATAATGGGAGAACGGAGTGATCACGTTCCAGCATAAGCGTGGGTCGCGGTCATTATAGACAGCTGAAACCTTTGCGGTATCGCAGTCTAATGTACTGGTTATCTCGGTACTGGCATCATTAATTGCAACAGCGAGGCATTTACGGCGGAATTGTGAGTTTCCGTTATTGAAGCCGGGAAATACTTCGTCCCAGTTGAACTTCTGGCCATCAGGTTTTTCATACAAGTCAACCATTTTGGTTGAAGGTACGATACAGTTGCTGGCAATCAGACGCATGGTTGCTTTGTTACCGAAATAACCGACAATATTCAAAGCATAACCGGCAACGTTACCGTCGATAGACTGTATAGCAAAAATCATCTCGTTACTGCGTGCACCATTATAAAGGCGGAACAGGTTCTCATAATTAGAATGTAAGGCATAACCGTAGTTATTGCTCTTGTTGTACACGATCTCTTCAAAGTCCGTAATAGCTTTAGACCACTCTTTATTAAAGAGATAAACCTTTCCGCGAAGTGCGTAAGCCGCTCCTTTGGTCACACGGCCATAATCACTGCTTTCCCAGTTGACAGGTAACTTGGCGATTGCATCGGTCAGATCGTCGATCACATGCTGGCGGATTTCTTCAGCCGAACTGCGCGGACTGGTAACCGTAGCAAATTCCTCTTCGATAATACAGGTTTCATCGTAGTAAGGTACTCCTCCCCAACAATTAAGCATACGGAAGTAAGCCATAGCACGAAGGAATTTAGCTTCACCGACTATTTGATTAATGGTGTTCTGATCGATATTCATTGCGGAGACATTACGGATTACCGTATTCGAACGGTGAACCAATTCATACAGATATTGCCAGTGGTTTTGTACGGCTCCGCTGGTTGAGGCGAATGATGTCCCGCGCGAAATATCGGCAAAAGGACTGGTACCGTCAGCTAGGTCAGTACACATATCGAATGCAAACTCCAGGCCGAAACACCAGGTTTGCATCATGGCCTGGTACAGACCGACAGCTGCTTGCTTGGCATGAGCTTCTGTCTTCCAGAATGTTGCGCTTGACAACTGGTCAGGGCGGGTATAGTCCAGGCTTTCGCAACTGCTGAGCAGGAGAACAGCACCCAAAAATGCGGAAATTATATTTTTACCTTTCATTGTACTCTGATTTTAGAATGAAACATTAAGACCTAAAGAATATTGACGGACTGCCGGATAGCCGACAGTTGCTGCAATTTCAGGATCCAGTCCGGGGAAACTGGTAATGGTGAACAGGTTGTCGATACTCGTATAGATCTTCAGATTTTCAACGAAGAACTTCTGGGAGATACTCTTAGGAAGCGTGTAACCCAACTGGATATTCTTACAACGGAGATAGGCTGCGTTATGAATGAACGCATCGCTGGCTATATTGTTTTTGCTGTTTGCATTATTACGCAACCGCGGATAGATGGAATTGTATGGATTTTCAGGAGTCCATGCATTGTCTGTAATATCCTTGATAAGCGATTGCCCCATAACAGTCGTGAAGCGGAAAGCCTGGTTGTTGTAATAAACTTTATAATCGCCTACCCCCTGGAGAAGCATACTGAAATCGAAGTTGTTCCAGGTCAGTCCCAGATTTGCACCGAAAGTAAGTCGCGGGCTGTCTCCGTGACCGATTTCAACGCGGTCGTCTGCATTCAGATTACCGTCGCCGTTGGCGTCGGAAAACAGGAAATCTCCGAGTTCAGGACGTTGATAGGTCGCGAAATAGTTGGGATTCTTATCAACCAACGATTGTACATAATCCAGGTCGGACTGGTCGCGGACAATGCGGTCTACCTTGAGTACATAATACTGATTGATCGGTTTTCCCTCTTGTATCTTATTAACTCCGCTGATAGATGCTACATCGCCCTGGAACTTTGTTACCTTGTTGCTGACAAAACCCATATTGAAACCTACGGAGTACCCCACTTTCTCTATCTGATCCGTCCAGTTGATCTCCAGGTCAACGCCCCGGTTATTTACTTCCCCCGCATTTTGGTTAGGAACAGAAGACGTACCATGTTCCAGTGGAACCGGAAGTGAAATTAGGATGCCTTTGGTATCTCTGTTGAACCATTCGAAAGATCCGCTTAACCGATTTTTGAAGAAACCGAAATCGAGACCGACATTGGTCACATATGTACTTTCCCAGGTTAACTGGGTGTTGGATAACGTTGTTTGCGACAGACCACCGGTAATAGTGTTACCCAAAACATAATTTGTTGCTGCATAAAGTGACTGGTACATATAATTGTTCGATGCCGCATTGTTACCCAGCGAACCGTAAGAAACACGAAGCTTTAACGAACTCAACCAATCCTGGTAATCTTCCATGAATTTTTCCTGCGAGATACGCCAGCCGGCAGATACGGATGGAAAGTAACCCCAACGCTTGTTAGGAGCGAACCGGGAAGAACCGTCGGCGCGTAAATTAGCTTCCAGCATATATTTGTCATCCCAAACCAAATTGATACGGCCGAAGTAAGAACGCATGGCCCATTCGTTGTAGTTACCGGTAATACGTCCGAGTGTAGAGGCTGCATCGAGAGCTGTCAGCGACTCATCGACAAGGTCATATTTCAGGTAATAATCCTGGTCGTACTTATTATATTCCTGGCTGGCACCGGCCATGACGGAAGCATCTAACTTATCGAGCTTAAATTCGTAACGGGCGGTTATATCCGATGCCCGGAAGTCATTGCGATAGTTGTATCTTCTGATATAAGTACGAACCGTGCCGGCCCGGAGCAAAACCGGCCCGTCTGCTGTAAAGCGATACAGATCGCGGTCGGTCAAATGATGTTCTATACGACGATCCCAGGCATTATAAGTATATGATGCATCGATGGTCAGACCTTTGAACGGAGTGATGCGGCCATACATCTTGGCCACTGTACGACGGGAGATGGTAGGGAAGTCTTCTTTGTAGAACCACATACGGCGATACGGGTTTGCATTGCTGACGTTTTCCTCTTCCGGATTTTGAATACCACCGTACAATCCTGTTGCCGGATCGTAAAGAGTCATTCCCGGCACCGTGTTGAAGGCACCGTATCCCCAAATAACATCGCCACCGGCACCGGCAGTATCGGCAGAAGGATTATTGTAATCCACATAACCGTATGCGTTGGCACCAACTGTCAGCCAGGGCTTGATATCCACATCTACGTTGGCACGCATCTGATAACGTTTGTAGTTGGAGTGATAGATCATACCGGGATTATTGATATAACCGAAAGAGAGGTTGTAACGGGCAGACTTAGTACCTCCATTGGCTGTTACAGTGTGATTTTGAACGACCGAGGGGCTGCGGTAGATATGGTCTTGCCAGTCGGTATTGGGGTATATCGTAGGATTTTTACCTCCATCGTTACGCCATTCGTCAATTTTGCCCTGTGAGAAACGGGGAGCTTGCCCGTTGGCAATCAAACCGGCATTTTGAATCTCCATGAAATCGGCATAATCGGTAACAAGGTTTAAGCGTTTAGCCGCTTTTTCAAATGAAACATTCCCGTTGTAAGTAATTCTGGCAGACCCTTCTGTTCCCTTCTTTGTCGTGATCAGGATAACACCGTTAGCGGCACGGGAACCATAAATAGCAGATGAAGCAGCATCTTTTAGAATAGAGATAGACTCGATATCCTGGGGATTAATATCGCTGATACTGGCTCCGGCCATACCATCGATAACGATGAGCGGATCTGAATTATTCAAAGTTCCCTGACCACGAATACGGATTGTCGGGCTTTCTAATCCCGGTACGCTACCCCCGGTATTGGTTACAGACAGACCGGCTGCCAGACCTGCCAATGCATTGGTGGCATTTGTTACAGGACGGTTATCGAGTGCACCTACCTTCACCGAAGAAACGGCACCGGTCATGTTGACTTTCTTTTGCGTACCGTAACCGACAACGACCACTTCATCCAGCAATTCGTTATCCTCACTCAAGGCAACGGTCACTTTAGCCTGGGCTTTCATTTCCTGATTCTTGTAGCCTATGTAGGAAAATTGCAGGATGGAACCCTGTGGAACGTTCGTCAGGTCGAAGTTTCCGTCGATATCTGTAACGGTACCGATCGTTGTCCCTTTTACAACTACGTTTACTCCGACGAGCGGCATACCTGTATGGTCAGTGACGGTGCCCCGGACAGCAATACCGTTTTGTGTTGTGACAGGTGCCTGTTTTGAAGCGGTCTCTTTCTCGTTCTTCACAATTACTTGTCTGCCTTTGATAACGTAAGAAAAACCATTTGAAGAAAAGACCTCTTTGATAATTTCATCGATGGATTTGTTTAAAATATCCACATTGACCTTCTTTCCCAGATCTACCGCTTCTTCATATATAAACACGTACTTGCTGTTTTTTTCTATATATGAAAAGACTTCTTTTAATGTCTTGTTTTGCATCTGGACAGTCAATTTCTCCCCTAGCATTTCATGGGGAGTTGATGCATGTGTGGTTAACGCAGGATATGATATTAAAGATATCAATAAACATGCTAATTTTATGTAATTAATCTTTTTTCGATTAATTGCTGTATTTTTTTCCATACCTTTGTATTATAATTCTTTAAACGACTAAGGATTATCTCTTGATAGATCGGACAATTGCGCCAACAGTGTCCGATCTTTTTTTGTTTTTTTTATATCTTCATAGGCAAATCTGTTATTTGTTAATACTCTATTTATCTATTCTCCCGTTTCTTTTATTCCAGAAAGTGATATCCTCCGCCTTCTGCTTTTTCGACGTTCAATGAAGCTGAAACTTTTACGATATCCAGGACTTCATCGATAGATTCACAAAGATCGAGCTTGCCGGAGAGTTTCCGGCTGGCTATGCTTTTATCATACCAGATAGGCACTCCGTAATAACGGGATAAATTATCCAGCACCTTCGATACGGTTTCCTTTTCTAAAAGCATAATATTGTCTTTCCAACAGATATATTTCGTTACATCGACCTTTTCTTTTTTCATAATGCCATCCTTCAGACTAACCATTTGGGAAGGACTTAACAGTATCTTTTCTTTTGCAGAAGAGTTTACTTCGACACGTCCGTTCACCAATACAACGGAGATGTTTTGTTCTTCATAGGCGGTAACATTGAAAACCGTTCCCAGCACTTTGACATCCAATCCTTTCGTTTTTACAATGAACGGAGCTTTCGGATTATGGGCCACTTCCAGATACACTTCTCCCTCTACGGCTATTTCACGTTTGTCGCTGCCGAAAACCGATGGATAAATTACGTGACTGGCTGCGTTTACATACATTTTTGTACCATCCGACAAAGTGATATATGTACGTTTCCCTTTAGGTACAATAATATGGTTCAGATTGTTCCCTTTAGTAGCCGGTTCTTCAGGAATCTTTGATAATTGGTTGTTTACGGTTATGCTACCTTCTTCGTCATAATTAACGACTGCTTCATTTTCCAATACCACCTGCCGGTTTTCAGAAATAACCAGATGTATTTCGTTTAGGCTATCCACAGGTGCCACTTTTTGCAGTTCGGTAAGGAAGGTCGATTCTTCCTGCGGCTCGAAGTAATGCATGGAGATCATAAAAAGAATGGCTATAGACGCAGCAACGGATAATCCGGCAAGAAGGTATCGAAGCGTTTTCTTCCCGCTCTTTCCGGAAGATGACAATTCCTTCACGTTTGCCCACGAATCCTGTACTTCCATATCGGTAACCTGTTCGTGCTTTTTGACAAGTGAAATAAATTGTTTCATCTCGTTGTCAAAATCTGTCTTTTGTATTTTATTTTTAGCCATACAAGTTGTGCTTTTATAATTATTACAACTCATCACTACCCGCGGTACTCAATAGAATATGCATTTAACAAATTAAACGCTTTGTTTAACATTTAATATCAAAAAAGGGTGATAGCAATACATTATTCTTCATCCATAAATGAATCGGAAAGAAGTAAACTTCTCAATTTGGCGATTGATCTGAAAAGAAGATTTTTACTGGATTGGTAGTTGATGTTCAGCAAATCGGATATTTCATCATGATTCAGCTCCCTGATATAATAGAGGTACAATATCTCTTGCTGTTTGGATGACAATTTCCTGAAAGCCGAACTTATAAATACATTTTTAGGAGACAGATCTTCTTCATCTAAGAATTGATCAGCTTTGACTGTCAAAACATCATCGGGGCAACTGATAAGGATGCCATTACGGATCTGCTCAGACTTTAATTCATTGTATAAGGCATACCGGAAGGCTTTCAGCAGATAACAACGGACGGAAGCGGTTTGAGATAAACCGGAGTAATTGGACATCAGTTTGACAAAGAAGTTTTGCAGGCAATTCTTTACAAGATCCGTATCCTTTGAATATATCTTACCGTAATTATATAATATAGGATAATACCTCCGGTATAAAACTTCAAAAGCTTTACGATCTCCTTTGAGGCAAAGATTCCATATTATTTCATCTGCTTTTTGATACATTCCTGAATTATTTCAAAATTACATTCATCCTAAAAATGCTGCAAATATAGTATTAGCCTTCTCCTTTTCTGTTACGATTCTATTAACTCTTTGTTATAAAAATCTCACAAATATATATATAAATATCCGGATGTACGTTAAATTTTGTAAATCCAGGTATTTTTTTAAGAGGTAATGTTTTGAATATATTTAAAATTATACCTCTTTTTATTCGACATATATTTATTCCTTATAATCTATCCATACTTTCATTTTTCCCGCTTCCCGGTTGTCCCATGCGTAATAGGGGATGAAGGTGATTAATTGTTGCCCGTTTTTGGCATTGACGGTTTTCACTCCGTTCAGAAGATCGTTCTCGAAAGAAGTTTGGAATTTGGTGTCGGGGGTAAGTGTTAACTGGTCGAAATGGCCGGGGATGTCTGTTTCTTCCACACAGTAAACAAGAGGGCCGCGTTGGATGGCACGTTTGCCTATGTTTTCCATCACTTGAGGATCGGCCGATTCAACTTCGACGGGCATATCCATGTCTAACGAGATCACGTCGCCCGATTTCCAGTCGTAAACGATAGCATATCCTTTTTCTTGAGATAAGCCCACTTCCTTTCCGTTTATTGTTATGGTGTAATTTTTGCACCAACCGGGTATACGGAGCCGGATTTCCTTATCCAGGTCTTTGGTGGAAGATACTGTGAGTTTAACGGAGCCATCCCAAGGGTAATTGGTCTCTTGCCGTAGGATGACGTTATCGTCGTTGAGGGTAAACCGGGTCGTGTTACCTACGTAAAGGTTGACCCAGAGCGCATCGTCAGAAATAGCGTAGATGTAATTACCTATGGTTGGCAGGAAACGGGAGAGTTGGTTAGGGCAGCAGGCACAGCCGTACCATTCTTGCCGGTGATGGTCTCCTTTCGATTCTAAGGGATTTACATAGAAAAATCGGTCACCGCTTAGGGAGATGCCGGCAAGCACGCCGTTGTACATGGAGCGTTCCAGTATATCGATGTATTTCGCGTCGCCTGTAATTAGATTCATACGTTGGTTCCAAAGTACCATACCGACAGAAGCACAGGTTTCGCAATATGCCTTCAAATTCGGTAAGTCGTAATCTTTTGTGAAGCCTTCATTATGTTTGGATGAACCGATTCCTCCGGTAATGTACATGTTTCGCAATACGACATCGTCCCATAATCGATGTATGGCTGCCATATATTCGGTGTTGTTTTTTAAGACAGCTATGTCGGCCATACCACAGTAGAGGTACATGTTTCGTACAGCATGCCCCGAGATGTCGGTAAGTTCTTTGACCGGGTAGTTGTCTTGATAGTAATCCGGATCCCATGTACCTTTGCCATCCTTGCTGCCATGTCCGTGTCCGCGTTCTTCCAGTAGCCAATGGGCAAAATCTAGATATTTTTCTTCTTGGGTAATTTGATAGAGTTTTACGAGAGCTAGTTCAATTTCCTCATGCCCCGGAACCCAATGTGCTTTTTCTGGTCCGAATTGCCTCATCATGTGGTCGGCCATACGGATACTGGCGTCAAGTAGTTTGCGTTTGCCAGTTGCTTGGAAATAGGCTATTGCGGCCTCTATCATGTGTCCGGCGCAATACATTTCATGCTTGTCCATGTTTGTCCAGCGTTTTTCCAAGTTGGTAAGTGTGTAGAAGGTATTGATGTACCCATCGGGTTGTTGTGCTTTTTCAATTTTGTCTATCCATTCGTCGGCTTTTTTCTCCAGTTCGGGGTCAGGATGGTTGATCAGGCTGTAAGCAATGCCTTCCAGTGCTTTGTAAACGTCGGAATCGTCGAAGAAGAAGCCTGAGTGTTTTCCTTCTCCTTTTGCTGCGTTTTCAAAATTGCGAATGCGACCGGTTTGATTTTCTATTTGATCGATACAAACGGGCAGAGTGGTGGAGACATGTTTGTTTAGCCGGGGTGACCAAAAATTGTCATTGATTTTCACATGGGAGAAATCAATTTGCTTAATCATTTTTAATGGTTGCTCTTTTATTTCTTCTTTAGAGCTTAGGCAGCCTTGAGCGAGTAAAGCTGGCACGACGAGTATTAGATATTGTTTCATGTCGTTGTAGAGTTTAATATTAATAGTTCGTAGCGGATAAAGATAGTGATTTTTTCTTAATTTCTAATAGTTATTGGGTGGTGTATGTGCATAAAAAGGGGGAGTGTAAAAAAAAACGTATCGAACATTGTAGGGTGTCGATACGTTTTTTTATAAGGGGAGTTTTTTTATTCTACATATAAAACCAGTCCTTTCAGATATTCCCCTTCCGGATGATAAATATTGACTGGATGATCGGCCGGCTGTGTCAATTGGTGCAGGATGCGTACACTACGGCCGGATTGGGCGGCAGCACTGAATACAGCCAGGCGGAAATTCTCTTTGCTGACAACCTGCGAGCAGGAGAATGTAAACAGGATACCTCCCGGTTTGATCTTTTCGAAAGCGATCGCATTCAATTTACGATATCCCTGCAGTGCGTTGCGAAGAACATTTTTATGTTTGGCAAACGCCGGTGGGTCCAGAATGATCAGGTCATAATTGCTTCCCATCTTTTCCAGATATTTAAAAGCATCTTCCGCAAAGGCCTTATGACGGGGATCGCCCGGGAAATTCAACTCCACATTCTTATTAGTCAACGATATCGCTTTGGCTGAACTGTCTACCGAATGAACGATTTCTGCTCCGCCGCGCATCGCATAGAATGAGAAACCGCCTGTGTAACAGAACATATTCAATACGGAATGGCCTTTCGCATACTTTTCCAGTAACGAACGGTTTTCACGCTGGTCTACAAAGAAACCTGTCTTTTGTCCTTTCTGCCAGTCTACACAGAATTTTAATCCGTTCTCGATGGCAATATCTTCTACTTCACCGCCAAACAAATAACCATCTTCACTTCCCAGATTGGCTTTGTAGGGAAGAGTCGCTTCCGATTTGTAATAAATATTCTGTAAAGTATCTCCCAGGACGGTCTTTAATGCTTCGGCTACATCATGACGGGCATAATGCATACCAACCGAGTGAGCCTGCATAACAGCCGTATGAGAATAGATATCGATCACCAGACCGGGAAGATTATCCCCTTCACCATGAATCAGACGATATGTATTATTGTTCTCTACTTCTGCCAGATCCAGCTCCTTGCGGAGAGTGTAAGCAACGCGTATACGTTCTTCCCAGAATTTTGCGTCGATAGTGACCGGCTTGAACGATAAAATGCGTACGGCAATACTACCGATCTGATAGTGGCCGATAGCCAGGAAACGCTGGTTTGTTCCGTACACTTCTACCAGGTCGCCCTCTTCCGGGTTACCTTCAATGCTTTGGATAGCTCCGGAGAACACCCACGGATGGAAGCGCAGCAACGATTCTTCCTTTTTAGGTTTGAGAAAGACTTTACAATAGTTCATTATTATTTATCTTGATTCAATTGGTTGTATATCTTCAGGCAGGCCCAGGCGTCGAGGGCTGCATATTTCTTCTGTTGTTCGGTCAGTACATCGGCTTCCCAGTTACTCAGGCGCTGGCCTTTCGATATTTTCTTGTCGAAAAGGATAGCATATATCTTTTGCAGGCTGGCATCTTCGATACCGAACTGTCCGACATAATTTTGCAGATCCAGAAAGTTCGCCGGTTTGATATCTGTCCGTTTCCGTATGGCGCCGAAGTCGTCGCGCAGGGAAAGGCCGATCTTTAATATTTTGTCGTTTACCATGAAGTCTTCGAGCGGTTGAGGAATACCGATCCTGTTCAGGCGGAACAGGAAACAAGCCTCGTCTGTTGATATCTGCATCAACGAGATTTTATAGCGCGTACCTTTTTTAAAGCTGGGACGTGTCTCCGTATCGAAACCGACAGCCTCAAATTGTAACAGGTATTCAACCGCTTTATCTGCATCTTTTTCGGTGTCGATAACGATAATCCTACCGGGAAATTCTTCTATTTCAAGAAGTGATATTTCTTCTTTTGATATTGTGTGTGTATATTGTGTCATCATTCCTCGTTCGTTTCTATAATTTCATCATCACTGTAACGGGCAGCATGAAGAGCTTTCAGTGCATTCAGGAGTTGCTGTCCCCAGAACTCCCGGAAGTTAGTACGGCATAAGGCGATAGCCTGAAGCATCACTTCTTCGTATCCCTGACGGAAAAGAGATACGAAATTACCGACATCCTGATAAACATCTGCCAGGTTTTCCGAGATAAATGCAGCGATAGGCGTGTCACTGTACTGCATATCCGGATGGAAAGTTTCCAGATAGGTATCTTTTTCTCCCAACAGGCTTGCGATCCGGGTACGAACAGATTCGTACATGTCTTCTGTTACGAACAATTCCGGCTCGGCATCTTCATCAGATTCCACTTCCGGCAAAAGCGTTGCCTTCAGATAGAGCAAGGGCAATATCTTTACAGCTTTGTCCATAAAATCAAAAAGGCCGTTTTGTCCGGCTGCTTCAACAAATGTGCAAAACTCTAGCGCTACAGTTACAAACTCCAGCGTGTTATGTTCGTATATGGGATTATTTTCCTTTTCCATTTTACTTCTTATGGTGTTCCTACCATTTCTAACCTGCAAAAGTAAGAAATATATTGCGATAATCAGAATTATTAATTCTTATTAAGGTCTCGTTGCAAAAAGTCATTCAGGTTGAATTGTTTGATACCTTTGTAATCGCTACCAACTATCAGATCGTTAAGAGTGACTACATATTTAGGATAATTGTCGTTGATAGCCAATAGGTTTCCGAATTCCCGCTTTTCTGTTTCTTCATTTGTAATTTGCAGAGTGACCTGGACATAAATCTTGGAACCATTCTTTTCTCCGATAAAATCAATCTCTTTATCACCGGATTTTCCGACATACACATTAAAACCCTCTTGAATAAGATGCAGAAAAACAGCATTTTCCATGATTTTATGAATATCTGAGCGCAAATTGAACCCTTTGATTGCATTTCGAATACCCAAATCTTCAAAATAATATTTCTCTCCGATCTCAAACAATTTTAGACCAACGATATCAGCTCGGTTTACCTTATAAATAAAAAAGGCATTTCCTAAAGCTTTCAAATAATTGAGTGTAAGTTGGGGGGATATATCAATTCGCTGCGATTTCAGAAATTTACTGATATTACTGGCAGAGAACAGGCTCCCGATATTGTCGGATAAAAAGCATACCAGATTTTCAAGGAATGAAATATTACGAATATTTTCACGAGCCACTACATCTTTCAGCAGGATGGTAGAATAAATACTTTTTAAATATTCGAACGGATGTTCATTTGTTAAACCGATGTTTACCAGATATGGCATACCGCCATAAGTCAGATATTTTGTCAAACTTTCATAGGAATCCGTTAATTGGTGGAAGATCAGAAACTCCTTGTAACTCAGTCCATGAATAGGGAATTCGATATATCGTCCTCCTAAATAAGTCGCCAGTTCTCCGGATAGCATATTAGCATTACTTCCGGTGCAGAAAATATCACATTTGTTTTCTGCGAATAAACTGCGCAGAGCCAGTTGAAAGGAGCTTATATCCTGAACTTCATCAATGAAGAGATAATTTTTTTTCTTTTCTGTCAGTTGCTCATTTACATGTTTCAATAGATCCGTATAGTCATGTATCCACAAGAAATTTTCCAGTTCCCGATTTACATATATAATGTTGGCTTCTGGATCTGATTCTTTAACAACATCCATTAGTTGATACATAACATAGCTTTTCCCGACACGTCTTTGTCCGGTTAATACCTTTATGATCTGTTTGTTGATAAAAGGTTTTATTTTCTCAATGTATGTGGGACGTGATATATATTCCATAATTATAAAAGTTGTATGTATATCGTATATAATCAGCAAATATACGAAAAGTATCATGTATACCGTAAACTTTTTACTTTTTCATGAAGAATTTCATGTATATCGTAAATAATAAGTATTGCATTAAACCGGATATGTATGCTTCTACTGAAAGGACGCAAAGATGCTATAAAAATAAGCGTTCAAGAGAATAATTTCCCTCATTCTTTCGTATCTTTGAACGGGATGAATTCAATGGCTTATAATTATCGGCCGTATGGTTGATGGATGTGAGCCGTATGACCGATAATTATGAGCCATACGGCGGACGGTTATCAACCGTTGATTAGTCGCGGTAGTAATTCAAATTAGTATGGCATGTAAGTAGCAATAGTACGTAACCTAATAAATAATATCATGGCTATAAAATTTAAAGTTTATTCAACACCGAAACCGAATGGCCGGAAAGGAAGTAAATTATCCCATGCGCGTGCAATCAGCCAGGGCACATATAATCTGGAGAAAGTATGCAGGCTGATAAGCGAACGCTCGGCTGTCTCATCGGCGGAAGTGAAAAGCGTTCTGGATTCGTTTGCCTGGGTGATCGAGTTGGCTCTGGAAGATGGCTGTCATGTCGAGTTGGATGATTTGGGATATTTCTCTCCATCATTGAGAACTGTTCCGAATAAGAAAAAAACCGATAATAATACGGTATATGTAGACGGGATCAACTATCGCTGTTCCACTTCTTTGCGTGAAAAGTTGCGGCAAATCGATTTGGTACATGTAAAAGACAAAAAGAAACCGGATAGTTGGGAAGAACGTAAAAAGAAACTGTTGAGTCATATTGCTATCTGGGACAGTATCAGTCCTCGCAGCTATGCAGAAGCTATCGGTTGCTCCCGATACCGGGCTGAGGCCGATCTGAAAAAATTTGTAGAGGAAGGTGTGTTAGTCAGAGTAGGATATCGGAATAAAGTGATGTATTTGCTGGCGAACGATGAAAAGAATGGATAAATTACTGTATTTGCCATTATTATGTGGGGAAAATGTGTTTTATTATCACATTTCAATTTCTTAGGTTGATTGGACTTATAAGTTTTTAGGATTGACAAATATGATTGAAAGATAAAATCTTATTGAAAAATAATGGCTGTATATATTGTTTGAGTAATTTTGTTTGTGTAATTTTACGATTAGAGAGAATGCCGGAAAAACAAAAGGACAACGCAAATAATATATACAGTTATGAAAATATATATACTACCTATCTTATTCATTCAGATCCTATTGTGTCTTTCCTGCGGATCTGGAAAAAATGAAATGATATTCTCGGAATCAGAATCACTTTTAGAAACAGATCCTGATAGTGTTTTGTATATATTGGGCTCTATTCTTTACCCTGAGGAATTGAACGCAGAAGAATATAATCGATATATCCTATTAAAAATTCAGGCTGAATATAAATTGTATCAGGATATCACATCTGATTCGACTATTCTTTCCGTACGGGATTATTATTTGGAAAAGAACGATAATCCTAATATCGCTTTGGCATTATATTATTGTGGTTGTTATTACAAGGAGTGTGGAAACGGCGAAAATGCAATGAGATGTTTTCTGGAAGCTGATGGGTATGCGGAAAAAGGCGGTAATATAAATTTGAGGGGACTGATTCGGAACGCTATTGGAGTTCTTTTATTAAATCAGTTTGATAGTGAGGGAGCAATATTAAGTTTTCGAAAGTCTGCTTCTTTTTATAAACAGGTTGGAAATTTGAAAAGTGAACTTATTACTTATATTCAAATAGGTGATTGCTTTCAGTATTTGGAACAACCGGATAGTGCTCTTTTTTATTATATGGAATGTTTGCATTTAGTTGATAGAGAAAAATTATGCCAGGAGAAATCTATCGTTCGACAAAACTTAGGTGTATTATATGCTCAGAAAGGAGAATTAACAAAAGCTATTCGATTTTTGAAAGAAGCATTGGAATACACATCCAATCAAGATAATCAAATAAAAATATATGTGTCTTTGTTAGATTTGTATACTGCAAGTCATCAAGGAGATTCGGCAAATGTCTATATGAGCTATTTGTTGCAAAGGAAAGATAGCATAAAGGATGTATATGTAAAGGCTAATTTATTTCAGCTTCTTTCAGAGAGAGAGGAACTCCTTAAAAATTATCCGGAGGCTTTGACATATTATAAAATGTATGCTGAGAATCTTTTGCAGATAATTGATGTTAATCAGGATAAAAGATTGTTGGAACTTCAGAAAAAATACGATTATGAAAAGATTCGATTACATAATATTCGTTTAAAACTGGAAAGAGCAAATATCTTTATCGGTTTAATATTAGGAATATTGTTTTTTATTGTTTTGATATTCTTATTATTCAGAAGATATAAAAAACATAAAAATGAGATATTAGAATTAGAAGAAAAAATAACGAGTTTGAATATTTTATCCCAAAAATATGATGAAAAGGAACAAACATTTACTTCCTACTTAGTTAAACATTTTAATGTTTTAAAGAAAATGTCAAGTTTAAAGATTTATATGAATAAAGATGTATCTCATAAAGATGAATTTTGGATAAAAAAAATAAATGAGATAATCTATGGTCAGGATGCTTTGAACTGGGATGTCTTATATGATGTAATGAATAAATTGCATAATGATTTTTTTATCAGGTTAAAAGAATTATATCCTCAATTGAAAGAAATAGAATATCGTATTCTTTGTTTGACCTATTCTGGTTTTTCAACAGTGGAAATATCAATTGTATTAAATTTGAGTGTAAATACAATAAATATGAAACGTTCTGCTATACGAAAAAGTTTAGGTATCGTAGCTTTTACTAATTTACGAGATTTCTTAAATGAAAAATTGAATTGATAAACCTTTTCTATTAGTTGAAAAGTTATATTGTATATTTATTATATATTTGATTATCAGTTGGTTGTTTTTGATTGTGTTCTGTGAAAAGTTATATGCGTGTAGTGTGATAGCGAATAGTAACTAAATTTGTTTTCAGATTAACATAATTAAAGAATAAATGTATGAATCTGACTAAAACACTATTCGGAACATTAATAGTAGTAGGCTCTTTTTTTATGCCTTGTGTTCCAACTAATGTATTTGCTTCTGGCAATAAAGAGTTATGTACAGTGACGAGTTCTTCAAAAGTATATTTGAAAGGACGTTTGTCTACTCCGACAACGCGAAGTAGTTCTAAATTAATTGAAGTTTTTCAGGAAAATAATGCTTTAATGGTTTATTATTTAGATGTATTAGGAGAAATAGAAATTACAATTACTAATGACCAAAATATGATTATTTATTCAGAAGTAATATCTGTATTCAAAAGTTCTAAATCATTAATTGAACTGAGTGAATCATTAAATGGCAGTTATACTGTTAAATTGAAAGATTCCAAGGGGGGAGAATTAACAGGAATATTTACTGTAGAATGAAAAAATAAATAAACTCTATTGATATGAAAAAGAAGATTTACCTATTAACCGTTTTAATTACTTGTTTGTGTTTTACTTCAAATGCTCAGTTGAGATTACTACAAAATGGTCGTGTCCAAGTGGGGACGCTTAGAACAGATCCGACAGAAGACCCTCTGAATGTAACAACCATGCAGGTATTTGGCCCTTATGGTGATATGCGTTCCGGTTCAAAATTAACGTTCGGTGATTTTGGACAATACCCAAATCAAGGATGGAATGTCTTTATTGGGGAATATGGGTCGGATGATACGGATCAACTTTGGTTACATGGGAAAAGGGGTATCTATTTAACTACAAGTGGTCAAGCAAATAATATTGTAGCATATTATGCTCCGGCATCGAATAGTAATTTTGTTTTCAATACGAATCTTCGGGTAAATGGTGTGAATATAACTTCCGATGCTCGGTTGAAAGAGAATGTTCAGACACTTCAAAATCCATTAAATATTGTAAGTCAGCTAAATGGAGTTAGCTATAATTATAAACTTTCTGAAATTAATAAATATCGCGAACAGGATGCATCAAAGTTTACCGAAGCTCAGAATATGCAGAATAGTGCAAGTGTTTCTTCTAATGCAGCCTTGACAGGTAAAGAGAATGATGACAAACTTTATCAAAATGCTGTTGATAGAAAAGAAGCGGAAGATGCCAGTCGCAAGAGAATCGGTTTCCTGGCACAAGATATAGAGAAGGTTTTACCGGAACTGGTACAGACAGATGAAAATGGAATCAAATCGATTGATTATATAGGTTTTATACCTCTGATCGTAGAAAGTCTCAAAGAAATGCAACAGACTATTCAGGCACAGCAGAACGAAATAGATATTTTGCAGAGCCTTTTGCCAGAGGAAAGTAAGTCGCTATTGCGTTCAACTTCTACAGATAATATCGTTATAGAAGGTGCAAAATTATATAACAGAGCTGGTTCCTCAGTTTCTTATACATTACCTTCTACTTTTGCCAATGCATATTTGCAGGTGTTTGATATTGCAGGAAGGATGTTGAAGAAAATAACCTTGACAACCGCAAATGATATAGTGGAAATAAATCCGACCGAGATCGGTTTGGGTACGTTTATCTATGTGTTGTATGTGGATGGACAGAAAGCGGATACACTGAAGAAATTTGTAAACTGATTTTTCTATGAAAAGAGAAAATATGTTTATGGCATACGTAAAGATATGTATGCTACCTTTCTTATTGTTTGGATTTGTGGATTTCATATCTTCAAAAGATTTCAAAAACGGGGAAGAACTAAGTGATAGTTCAAATCAGATTGTATCTGATAGTCTAAGAAAAGAACAACACTCAGATAGCATATCTGTCTTTGTTACAGGTTCATGTGTCAATACTTTTGAAAACCGGACAGTCTCTTCGATGGTTTCTGTTCAGGGATGTAATACTCTTGTTGTACAGAATGTGACAATTACTAATAATGGTAATTTGACACTGGTTGCTCCGGAAAATATTACATTAAATGGTCCTTTTGTGGGAGAATTAGGAAGTATATTGAATATAAAAATAGGGCAATCTCAACTGATGTTCGAATTTATCTATGATGATTCCGGTAATCGAATCATGCGACAAGTTAGTATTGTTGAATGAAATCTTAATTATATCGACATAAATTATGAATAAATACATATTCCATATATTATTATTAATCGTTCCTTTATTGGGACTGGCACAGAATACTTCGAATATATCCGGTTCATTTGATATTGGTCCTGTTGGAAATGCTACATATAATATTCCGGTTGATTTACCTCCTGGTATATCAGGGTTAAAACCTGATATATCAATAGTTTATAATAGTTTTTCGGGAGATGGTATCATGGGAAAAGGTTTCTCGTTATCAGCTATATCTTCTATTGCCCGTGCCAATACAACTGTTTTTCATAATGGTAGTATTAGCGATATAAAGTTCAATAATAATGATAATTATATGCTTGACGGCAATCGTTTGATGTATAATGTAACAATGGGGCAATATCGTACAGAAATGAATCCTTATTCGCAGATTAAATGTATCTCACCGAATACTTCTTCTGCACATTTTGAGGTAAGGACAAAAGAAGGTTTAATTATGGAATATGGTAATACTTCAGATTCCAAATTATATGCTCAGTCTCCTCATGAAGGTCAGGTTGCATTTTGGATGCTTAATAAAGTAAAGGATCGTATAGGTAATTATTATACATATATATATGAAAAGAATGATAGCAATGGAGAAATCCGTTTAAAACAAATAGATTATACAGGAAATGAAGGCTCTGCACCTTATTGTTCTGTGAAATTTGTTTATTCAAATCGTAATAATGCTGTTAATTTGAACTATATTGTAGGTAGTGAATTTAAAGAAAGTAAGTTATTGAGTGAGATAGGTGTTTACTATGGGATCTCTTTGTATCGAAAATATGCAATGACTTATAATTTTGACGCAAATGATTTTACTTATCTTTTATCTAAAATTACAGTTACCGGATTAGATAATGAAACTCTTAAACCAATAGTGTTCAATTGGTATAAAAATACGGATTTTAAACATGAACAAGTTATATATGACCAATCGTCAAGTGCTACAAATTATATAAATAAAGCTTATATTTCTCTGGGTGATTACAATGGAGATGGTAGAACAGACCTTTTGGCTACACCTATGGATGATGCCGGATGGACTGGCTGGCGATTGTTTTTGGCTGATACAGATGGTAATAAACTAACCTATTCCGGATCAGGGACTCTTCCGGAAAGGTTTAAGGAACCGGTTCCTGGCGATTATAATGGAGATGGCATTACTGATTTTCTGGCATGCAGAGAGACTGTTGCTAATAGTCTTGATGGAGTTGACTCAGTTTCGGTATCAGATACCTTGGGGGATCAGCTAGATAAAGCATCTGTTACTTATTATAATTATTTTGTTTATTATGGTACGGGTAGTGGATTTACAGCCGGACCGTGCATAACTACTGAATCTCGTCCGCATGGTGTGAGAGTCGCAGATTTTAATGGGGATGGAGCAATGGACTTATTTGTGTATTATAAAAATAAGAGTGGTTCTCAGGATTACAAAATATGCATGTCCGGTTATTCTTCTGGTACTTTAACTGCATTTAATACAATTAAAACAGGCCCTATCCTTTCAGAAATGAATTGGGATCAAGTGGAAGTATGGGATTTTAATGGTGATGGATTGGCTGAAGTTATTAATTTTCATGATGGCGGTTATGATTATATGGAGAATAACGGAGCTGGTTCGTTACATAGAAGCAGAACCGGAACTTTTCCGAATAAGAATCATAAAATGAGCTTCGGAGATTTTAATGGTGACAGAAAAATAGATATATTATTGACAGGTTGGAATAATATGGAATGGGGTGAGTGGCAGACTTTATTATCAACAGGTGTCGGGTTTAAGAGTTACTCTTTTCCAAAAAAGTTCAATACTTTTTCTAAAGATATTTATGTCTGTGACTTGAATGGTGATGGGAATGATGATTTTTTTGCCGTTGATAAATCTTCGGATAATATGAGTTCCCTCAGATGTTTTACTGGATATGATAATGGGCGTAACTTTAAAGAATATACAAGTGTAAATACATATGGATCTGATAAATGGAACTTTTTCCCTTTAGATACAAGAGGTGACGGTAAGTTAGGCTTTTTGGTAACATCTGCATCTAATTCCTGGAAAGGGTATCAATTGTATATGTCAAATGCCGGATTTTCAAATTTACTGAAATCGGCTACAGACTCTCATGGGAATGTGACAACTGTTTCTTATAAAAAAATGGCGGATCCTTCCATATATACAAAAACTTCTCCGACAGGAGGAGCTGCAGCCGTTTCCGGATATGATTGCCTGTCTTTTACTGCTCCATTCAAATTGGTATCAAATGTAAGTATTAGTAATGGCATTGGAGGGACAAATAGTATTGCATATAACTATGAGAATGCGAAGGTTTTTAAACGGGGACGCGGTTTTTTGGGCTTTACCAGAACTATAATGAATGACCTGAGTACTTCTGTTAAGACAACAATTACGCAGGATTTTTCAGAGACCTATTATCAGGCAGCAGTAAAGAGCATAGAAAAGGTATACACTTCGCAGAATCGAAAATTGATGCAAACGGATTATATCAATGCTTTAACGAAGCCATCGGATGTATATGGTACATTTGTTTATCAACCTACATCTGTAACAGAACAAACTTATGAGCCGGTGGCAAATAAAGTCATTCAATCTGTTACAACGAATTATTCTTATGATAACTATGGAAATCTGTTGGCGCAAACTGCGACTTATGGTAATGGAGATGTACAAAAAGTAACAAATACATACGACAACAACACAACGGATTGGATTATAGGGTTATTGACCCGAAGTGTGAGTACGAGTACAGTGAACGGTAGTTCGCAGACTAATACGGTAGAGTATGCTTATAACAATACAACAGGTTTGTTGCAAACACAAACAGTAGAACCGAATCAATCTTCCTATAAATCTATAACAACTTATACTTATGATGGATATGGAAATGTTGCAACAAAGACAAAAAAAGTTGGTAGCACTTCACGAGTGGAATCTTATACGTATGAGAAAGGACGTTTTATTAAAACTCATACAGATGTTTTGGGACAAGTGGAGTCTTTTGTTTATGATCCGGTTTCTGGTTTGTTGTCTTCTCAAACGGATATAGCTGGTGACGAGTCGACTTTTACTTATGATGGTTTTGGTAAAATAAAGACGCAATCTTTGAGTTCTGCATCGGCAAATAAGGTTTCAACAAATTGGACATGGACGAATGGTAACCCTTCGAAATCTGTCGTACTTCGTACAGAAACAACAGGAGACGGTCAAATTATCAAAACCTGGTATGATGTTCTAGGACGTGAGATCCAGTCCAGTCATAAGAATTTTCAAAATAAAGAAGTTTATACTACAACAGAGTATGATGCATTGGGACGTGCGATAAAAGTTTCCGAACCTTATTTCTCAGGGAGCTCTTCGTCTGCAATCCAATATCATACCAGTCAATATGATAATTATGGCAGAATAAGTAAGTTAGTGACACCTTTGGGTACAATAGCCTATAGTTATTCTGGTAATCAAACAACGATTAATGATGGAACTAAAGGTTATACCACTGTCCGGGAAACTGATACTGCCGGGAAGTTAAAATCGGTAACAGATCCGGGCGGTAAGATAACTTATACCTATGGACCATCGGGGGATCCGGTTAAAGTTGTCTGTGGTTCAACCTCTTCTACTATGAAGTATGATCTATTAGGACGTCGAACTGAACTAAAAGATCCGAATGCCGGTACAATTACTTATGAATATGACGGTTGGGGTAATCTGAAAAAGCAAACAGATGCCAGAGGTGAAGCGGAAGAATATGTATATGATGGTAGCGGGCGTCTTCAAACGTATAAAAGAGGAGCAGGGGAATCTTTTTCCTATACTTATGATTCTAAATATAAAGGGCTGGTGAGTTCTATTGCTTATGGTGGTGTGAAAACAACCTGTACTTATGGAACTTATGGTCGGTTAGACTCGAAGACGGAAACTGTCGATAACAAATCTTTCCGATTTTCGTATAGTTACAATAATAAAGGACAATTGGAAACGATAACTTATCCAAACTCAAAGTCAATTAAATATGAGTATACAAATGGTGATCTTTATAAAATTATTTGGCAACCGAGTACAACGATAGTCTGGCAGAAAAGTGACGCAAATGCAAAAGGACAGATTTTGTCGGTAAATTCAGGCAATAGTATACAGAATAATTTTACTTATAATACTATCGGAATACCAACTTCTATTCAAGCAGTAAAAGGGACATCGACTTTATTCAATGTCGCTTATCGTGATATTGATTCCCGTGGAAATATTCAAAACAGACATGATTTCTATAAGTCGCAGGGGGAGTATTTTGCCTATGACGGAATGAATCGACTTACGTCTGGAGTTGAGTATAGTGAAAATGGAAACATTACATTCAAATCGGATGCCGGAACGTATCAGTACGCTGCAAATCATCCACATGCAGTCAACAAAGTGTCTCCCGGAAATAATATGGGGTTGGATAATACTAATTTGTCAGTAACATATAACAGCGTACGTTTACCTGTTAGAATTACAGAAAACAATAAGATCTATACAATATCTTATAATGGAGGAAACAGTCGTATAAAAAGTCAATATGTAGAAAATAACTCGACTGTATTTACAAAATACTATTGCGGTCCTTATGAAGAAATCCAAAAAGGTTCTATAACCCGTAAAAATTATTATATTTACGCCGGCGGAGAAATAGCGGCTGTTTATACGGAAGGTGCATCCGATGCTGGCATGTATTATTTCCATAATGACCATTTAGGTTCTCCCTGGTTGATAACGAATGCTTCGGGTAGTGAAGTGCAACGTCTGAACTTTAATGCCTGGGGACGTAGACGGGATGCTTCGAACTGGAATAATTATACGAATCTGCCGGAGATGAAATTTGATCGTGGCTTTACGGGGCATGAACATTTGGAGATGTTTGGTTTGATTAATATGAATGCGCGTTTGTATGATCCGGTGTTAGGTCGTTTCTTAAGTCCCGATCCAATAGTCCAGGTTCCTGATTTTACACAGTCTTATAATGGATATTCATATGCGTTGAATAATCCGTTATCGTATAAAGATCCTAATGGTGAAAGCTTTATCCTTGTTGCTGCAATTATTGGTGGATGGATCGGCATGGGTAGTGCAATGGTTTCCAGCGATAAGAGTGGTTGGGGATTGGCAGGGGATATGTTTAAAGGCTTGTTTGTAGGAGCCGCTTCTGGAGCTGCGGGTGCATGGGCTGGTGGTGCTGTTGCGGGTTCAATAACATCTCTAGGTTTTGTTCAGGGTAGTTTATCAGGTATGGCAGGTGGTTTCAGTAGTGGCTTTGTTGGATGCGCTGGTAATGCGTGGCTTGCCGGAGCTGGTTTTGGACAAGGGTTAAAGGCCGGTTTTGTAGGAGGCGGAATAAGTGGTGCTATTAGTGGAATAATAGGAGGGCTTCAAGGTATGTATCGGCATGGTAAAGAGTTAGAGACATTTCGAAAGGGTTGTGCAGAATTGAATATAAATGAAAAGGAAAAACTTCCAGTGAGTGATAAATTTTTAAAAGAAGCACAAGAAACTTGGTTTAAGGATGCTCCAATGGAAAATGTGAAAAAATTTACAGTAGAAAATGTTCCTGATGATATTCAGCAAAGTATGGCGATAAACGAAGCGGGGGCACGAACAATGCCATTAAAAGGTAAAATATCTGGGAAATTTACTGGAATGTCTAATGTGTATTTTAATAAAGATATTGCTTTTATAAGTGCAAAGAATTTGTATTATACGATGGGGCATGAATTTGTTCATGTATCTCAATATGCAGCATTAGCTGGACAGTTAGCACAAACATTTGAGAATGATTTGTTTAATAAATTAGTAGAATATCATGCTTATAGTTATGAAGGAACTTTAGGTGGAAAGTCGTTTAATGGTTTTAAGGCTGATATACCAGCGATGATGACTCAATATCCAGTTGAATTTAAAAGTATGAATTGGAGTAATTTTAACTTTACTACAACAGCAAAATATAAATATCCATTTTAGTATGACAAAAAAAACGTATATATTATTATTTTTATTCAGTGTTCAAAGTCTACTTTCACAAGAAGTGAAAGTAGATTTATCCTTGTCATGGTCTAAGAGTAAATTAAGTATTTCTGCAGAGTATGATACAATATCACATCCCTATTTGTTTGTAAAGTATTCGAATCTTACACAAGATTCAATTTATATACCAAGGACTATTTATGGATGTAACGAATTACCGCTAATTTTATCTTGGGAGTTCCCATCCAATAATATAGATTATTATAAAAATGGATTGAATGCTATAATACAAAAAATCGCAGGAAGTTGTAGTGCTGGGAAATATGATGTTCAAGTGGATCAATTTAGGTATACATTAGATATAAATGAATATACAGAAGCTGAAGAGGTAGAGTCAAATTCCTTTTACAATATGCGTGTGGAAATGATTCAGAGATATATAGCTTATAAAAATGGATTTAACTATATCTCAAAAAATAATATGTCCACAAGTGATGAAGTGAATGATTCTGAAAGATATGTGTTTTTAAATCCTGGAGAAACTTTGATAGATTGCTTTAATTTGGTAGCATTTATGATATTACATGGTGAATATGTCTTTTACTATAATAAAATTCCTTGCAATGCTACAATAATGGAGGTTGATCAGAAGTTCTATTGTTTCCCTGGTATGAAAAATGGATATAGGTTATATTGTGGAAATGTTGTTCCTGATACTTTAAGTGTTATATTTTAATAACTAAAATATTGATCTTAATCATGATAAAACAGCTTGCATTTATATTAACGCTTTTTCTGACTACTGAGTCTTATGGACAGCAACTTTCTGTTGAACTATCTATAGAATGGATGAAAAGTATAAGTTTTTCATATCGAAATAAAGGAATAGATAGTATTCCTTATTTAAAAATTACATATAATAATTTGTCCGATAAATATATTTATTTCCCTAAAGTATATCAAAATACAGTCTCATTGCCTTCTTTTTCACAATCGATAAGAAATACTTGTTATAAAGCAGATACTTTTTGTAAAGAAAATTCATCTGTAGTGAAATGGAATGTCTTTATAGGAGGTATGTATCCCAATAATCATGTATGGGAGGTTTTGCCCGATAGTGTAGATTATTTTAGTGAACGAGAAAATGAAGTTATGAATGATGCATTGTATTCTGTTTATGCCTCATTGTTTGATACTTTAATATATGAAAAACTTGAGAGTGATACTCTTGATGATGATGTGATAAGTCAGGATTTATTAAGTACATTAAAAGATGATCTTGTCTTTTTGCAACCAAAAGGAAAATATTCTGATTATTATTCTTTGGTTGGTTTTGAAATATTAAAAGGAGATTATACTTTTTTGTTACCTACTGATAAGATGTTGGATTTTATAGAAATAGATTCCTCTTTGGATAATGAAGAATCAAAAAGGATCAATTTACCTAATCAAATAGATAAATATTTTTTGTATAAAGGTCTTTTTTCTTCAAATAAAATATCAATTTTGTTTCGATGATGTTTATGTCTTTCGAATAAAGGGATATTTTGAATACTAAATAGATCAAATTGAGGGTGAACCAGTTCTATAGGACAATATAACTTTATTAATTTAGTTTCTATAATCAAGGTCTATAATAGAAGAAGTATAAATATGAATGAATTGTTTGGACGGAATATGAAGTTTGTTTTAAGAGTATGTATTGTTTTTATTATCTTGAGTGCTAAAGCTTATGCTCAATCTCCTGTTTCTTTTCAAGTAAAGGCGGGAGCAGGTATTGCGAGCATGTGGGGTAAGAATACAGAAGAAAATGCTAAATTCGCTTATAAGGTGGGTGTTGGTATGGAATATGGTTTTAATAAGACTTGGGCGTTACAATCATTTCTGAATTTTGCTTCAAAGGGAGCTAATGAAGATGGAAAAGATTTGGGAAAGGCTACGGTGAATATGCTTTACCTAGAATTGCCTGTTATGTTGTCGGCCCGCTTACATCTTACGGAAACATCTAATCTGGTTATTTCAGGAGGTCCTTATATGTCTTATGGAGTAGGAGGCAAAACGTCGGTCGATGTATGGTTGCCGATTCCGAGTAGTACAGGTCTTCAGAAAGTTCATCAAAAATATAAACTCAATACTTTTGGCAGTATAACCGATGGGAATATGGGGTGCAAACGCTTTGACGCCGGGGTCGGATTGGGAATTGCCTATGAGTACCGGAGAATTGTGGTGGGCTTGGAAGGACAATTGGGGCTGGTTAAGATACATGACGGATTTTCCGATCTAATAGATATGAAAGAGCTTGAAGATAATGCTCTTAAAAATTTATCTGCGTTCGTAACGATTGGATATAAGTTTTAAAGAAATACAGTATTGCATATCCAGTGTTTTTGTTTAATTTTGTTTACAATAAAGCGGTTGTTGTGAGATATTGAACAGATAAATGGATTTCGAGAATTTTTATATAACATGGTACTCGCGTGTTAAGCACTTTGCACGCGACTATGTCCTTTCTGAAGAAGAGGCGGAGAACATTACACAAGATGTTTTTCTTGATTTCTATCAAAAGAGAGATTCGCTTGATTTCCATATAAATGTAATAGCCTATTTGTTCACGTCTGTAAAAAACAGGTGCATTGATTATCTGCGGCGCAAACTACTAGAGCAGGAAGCTGCTGCTAAAATGCAGGAAGAGTTTGATTTGTCTTTCCGTATGAAATTTGATTCGTTGGAAGCTTTTAATCTGGAGGGACTCTCAGAAGATAATATAAAAAACATAATTGAAAAAGCTCTTGAGTCATTACCCGAAAGGTGCCGGGAGATTTTTGTGATGAGTAAAATAGAGGGAAAGAAGCAAAAGGAAATAGCGGAAGAACTGGGTGTTTCTGTAAAAACCATTGAATGTCAAATGACTATTGCTTATAAAAAGCTAAGAGAAGAATTAAAAAACTACTTACCCTTACTCTTATTCCTTTTATCTTCTTGAGAAAATTGAAAAAAAGTCCGATTGTTTTTAGGGGGATTATTTTTTCTGTTCGTTTACTATATAAAGAACAGTGAATAATGGATGAAAGAATCATAAAATATTGTCAGGGAGTATTACCGAAGCAGGAACAGGACCAGCTTTTAAAAGAAGCTTATAATAAACCTGAACTGAAATCTCAAATAATAGGTTATCAGCACTTGCATAGTCTGTTGGAATTGGTTCCGGAAAAAATAGATGCGCAGCAGGGCTCTGAAAGCTATGCTGGCTTTAGAAGACTGGTAAATTCCCGGAAAAGAAGAGTTTGGCTGATCTCGTTTAGCCGGTATGCAGCAATACTAGTGATCGCCTTTGTGTCTGCCTGGATGTTGGCGTCTTATTATTTTGCAGGAAATCTTTCAAGACAACAGGAACTGATCGCATTTCAGCAGGAGCTAGTGGTGCCGCCCGGACAACGTGCGGAACTGACGTTGCCTGACGGAACGAAAGTGTGGCTGAATGCCGGTTCGAAATTATCTTATCCTTCTTTTTT
>ERZ856578.145-NODE-145-length-134423-cov-16.311918_pt1 | contig 134423 bp, 114 predicted proteins | sample MGYA00514384_ERZ856578 | MGnify/ENA primary metagenome ERZ856578 (study PRJEB29103, sample SAMN06111958) | human gut metagenome | biome: human gut; feature: ankylosing spondylitis patient; material: healthy_person | host: Homo sapiens | place: China:Hangzhou... | reverse complement strand
TCCAGCCCTTATGTAATGACCGGGGCTACCGATGCACAGTTCTATAGTCCGGTATGTGACAACTGCATCCGCTTTGCACCTGTGGTTTTTGGACCGGAGCAGATGAAGGGCATGCATGGCCTGAACGAGTGCATTGAATATAACTGCCTGCCCGGTGCGGTGCAGTTCTATAAGAATCTGATCCGCGCGGAGAAGTAATTGAAATTGAAACTGTAACTGTCCGGGATATGTGACAAAAATAGTAGTACTGGGTATGGAAGACAAAATAAAGTTACTGTACCCATTTGGATCCCGGAAATTAGTGGTTGCTGTTTCCAGGTGCATTCTTTATAATAAAAGATGAAATCATACAAAGGGGATCAGACCGCGTGCAGGTATCGGAAAAATTAATCAGACCATTAACGGAAGTCAAATATTTAAATGCGGATAATGTCAGCAGATATCGCTGCATTATGCGCATTTTTTTTGAAAGCTATGAAAAACTGAAATACTGGCTGTATCAGGAGGAAGTACTGGAAGAAATGAGGAAGGATCCGTTTTTTAGGGACTATACTCCTGAGCAGTGCCAGCAGGATCTGACGATGCTGGCTGAGTGGAAGAACCTGAATACCATTCAGGATACCAAAAAGGTCTCATCCATTGAGGAATTCAAGAACAGGAAATACCGGTATCAGATGTCGGAATACAGCGTAGAGATTGAGCGTCTGGTATTGCGTCTTGAAAATCTGCTGGTGGAAGGGGCTTCCCTGGAACCAACTCTGCTTGAGCGGATCCGGAGAAATGTTGAAAAGTTTCCGGAAATGGAACAGAAGGACAACAGTGAAGTCTATACCTGGTGGAACGACCTTAACAATGATTTCGTGAGACTGAATCAGAACTATCAGGATTATATCAGGGATCTGAACAGTGTGAAGGCAGAAGAAATGATGCGGACCAAGGAATTTCTGGTGTTTAAGGATCGTCTGATTGAATATCTGAGAAATTTCATCAAAGGACTGCAGCGAAATGCCGGTGTCATTGAAGAAAGTCTGCAATCACTGGACACAGAACTCAGGGAGAAGGTATTCCGGAAGATTATTGAATTCGAAATACTGATTCCGCGTATGGATACAGAAATTACGGAGAAAATGCTCGAACAGAAGATACGGGGGCGCTTTCAGAGCATTTACGACTGGTTTGCCGGCGCCGGAGATCAGGAGAATGAAGCGGCGAGGCTATTTGATGCAACGAACGAAATTATACGGAGAATTACCAGATATGCCGCTCAGTTAAGTGAAAAGAATGCTTTGGGAGCTAACCGCAAGGAGGAATATCGCAAGGTTGCGGATCTTTTTATGCGATGTGAGGATATCAATGAGGCACATAAGATGTCGGCGATGGTATTTGGAATGGAACGTCCTTTTCATATTTCCGGAGATCCGGAACGGGAAACAGACAGCATGAATGGAGGAGTTTACGAAGAACAGCCAATCTGTGTGGAACTGAAGCCGAGAATCCGCTCTTATCGTGAGAAGACCAACCGGAGCGCCATTATGGAAAACACCCGGATGAAGCAGGAAACCAGACAGAAAATGATAGAACAGCAGAAAGAAGAGATGAAGAAAATCCGGCTTTTGGAAAAGAATGGAGAAATTGACTTTTCGGATCTGCCGGTTTTAGAGCCAAGGATCCGGGAAATTTTACTGAAGTGGATTTCCGATGCCATGGAGTCGGCAGACTTTTCGGCAAGAACGGATGATGGACGGAGATATCGTCTTGAGCGAAGCAGTACGAATGAAAAGTGTGTGGTTCACTGTGAGGATGGAAACTTCACAATGCCTAAGATGAGGATTGCTTTTGAGGGAGAGAACGTATGAAGGAACTGGAAATGCTGCTGAACCAGCGCTGGATTCTCAAAGCCGAGGATAAGGAATTGTATTACAGGGTCAGGGATTCAGTCGGAGAGCTGCGGAAATACTGTACAGAGAAGCTGGGCTGTCAGATCCTGGACAATTCCCTGATGATTAAAATGGAGAAGATACCGGTTGTTCCGGAAGCCTTTATGGGAATCCGGGAATTTACTTCACGGGAGGAGTATGTGTACCTGTGCATTTTATTAATGTTTCTGGAGGATAAGGATGCACAGGAGCAGTTTATTCTTTCCCAGCTGACAGAATATCTGTCCGCACAGCTCCCGGGAGAGCTTAGTGACTGGACGGTTTATACGAACCGGAGAAGACTGATCCGTGTACTTCGATATGCGGTAAGTCAGGGGATTCTGGGGATAACGGATGGAGCTGATGAACTGTTTATGGACGATGCCGGCGGTGAGGTGTTATATGAGAATACCGGTGCTTCCCGGTATTTTATGAGAAACTTTCCCAAGGACATCATGGGTTATGGCAGTTCGCTGGATTTTAGGGACAGTGAATGGTTCGATGTGGATGAAGACAGGGGGTTTGCCAGAAGGCATCGTGTTTACAAGCGTCTTTTATTTGCACCTGCCATGTATCGTGAGGACGGATCGGAGGAGGATTTTGAATATCTGAAATATTATGGGCGAAGACTTGGAGAAGAGCTCGAGAAGCTGTTTGACTGTCATGTTCATATTCATCGGGGGAGCGCTTATCTGATATCCGGGGAGGACTGCAGAATGGGAACGACATTTCCGGGCAACAACTCGCTTGCAGATATTATTCTGCTGTGTGCGGCACTGGTCAGAAGGAAAATCGTACAGCAGGAGTGGACAGTTTCCAAAGATGAAATGGGACGGGTGGATAAAATTGAATTCGAAGCATTGCTTAAGGATGTGAAGAAGCAGTTCGGCTCCGGATTTTCAAAGAACTACAGGGAAATGCCGGAGGGAGAGTTTGTGAGGACCATTATGGATGAAATGGAGCGATGGATGTTTATCCGGTGCGAGGATGAGCTGCATCAGGTGAAGCTTTGTCCGCTGATGGGAAAAATCGAAGGGACATACCCAAAGACTTACGCAGGAGGAAACGAAGATGAACAGTAGATGGCAGGCAGGTAAGATTGGTCTGATCAATTTCTGGTATTATGATGAACAGGAATTTCCGTTTGTAAAAGGAAGAATGCTGCTGCGTGGATCAAACGGCTCCGGCAAATCGGTCACCATGCAGAGCGTGGTTCCGCTTCTCCTGGATGGAAACATGAGTCCGGAGCGTCTGGATCCCTTCGGCTCCAGAGACCGTAAGATGAGCAGCTATCTGTTGGAAGAAAATGACGGTCGGGAAGAGAGGACAGGCTATCTTTACCTTGAGTTTAAAAGAAAAGACAGCGATATTTACTTTACAATAGGAATGGGGATTCGTGCCAGAAGAGGAAAGCCTCTTGATAAATGGTATTTCAGTCTGACGGATGGACGCCGTGTCGGAAAGGATTTCTTCCTGTATAAGGACATGGGAGAGAAGGTCACGCTTTCGCGAAGGGAGCTGGAATATCGTGTCGCAGACGGTGGAAAGGTGTTTGACCGTCAGGTGGAATATATGGACTACGTCAACCGGCAGATCTTTGGCTTTGAGACGCTGGATGAATATAAGGAAATGCTGGATCTGCTGATCCAGCTGAGAACGCCTAAGCTTTCCAAGGATTTCAAGCCTTCGGTTATTAATGATATCCTGAGTGATTCACTGCAGCCTCTTTCCGATGAGGATCTGCGTCCAATGTCAGAAGCCATCGAAAATATGGATACCATGAACATGAATCTGAAAAGCCGCAGGGAAGCCAGACAGGCTGCGGAGAAGATCCATGTGATTTATCATAAATATAATAAGCTGCTGCTGTGGGATAAGGCAGAGCATCTTCTGCAAAGTGAACAGAGACTGCAGAAGACTCTGGAGGAGCAGAAGCAGTATGAGGAGCAGTACCGGAGCTGCTGCAGCAGAATTGAGGAGCTGGATCAGGAGATCCGGCAGATTAATGAAAAGAAGGAGACCCTGGAAAAGGAAAGGGAATCCTTAAATAAAAGTGATGCGGTTGCGTTGAAGATACGCGAAACGCTTCTTACAGGAGAGATTGAACAGAACGACAGGAATCTTAAGGATAAAAAACGCTTTCTTGCTGCGAAGGAAGAGCAGTGCCGGGATGCAGAACGTCAGATCCGGGACGAAGAAGACCGGAAATACCGGAAGGAAACGGAATTAAAGGAAATCCTCAATGAAATGCAGGATGAGGCGGAGCAGATGGCGTTCCAGGAGTTTGCCTTTATGAGGGAGGAATTGGTGGAGCATCTGGAGGAAGGCTATAAATTTGAGCTTCACCGCCAACAGTTTGAGCATACAAAACAGAAGATTGCAGAAGGGGAGGAGCTTCTTTCAAGGCTGCAGCTTCTGAACAGACAAAAGGAAGAGATGATTCAGAGAAGGGAACGGCAGATCCGGGAGCTGGATGCCATTCAAAGAAGGCTTTCCGAATGGGAGGGTGCCCTTTTGCAGGCCGGGAATGAATGGAAGGAAGAGGTGTTCCGGTGGAATAAGAGCAATATGGAGCTGAAGCTGGATCATGATCTGTTAAGAGAACTGGCTTCATTTGCAGAGAACTATGAAGAAGCCTCAGATTTTGCAGTGATCCGGAATAAGGTTTCGGCACCGTGGATTCAGGGAAATCAGCTTATATCCAACCTGCTCCATGAAAATCGCACGATGTATGAAACACTTAGAGAAGAATTAAAGGAGGCAGAGAAGGAGCTTATTGATTGGGAAAACCGCTGGGAACCGCAGCCGGTACGGTCAGAGGCAGTGCTCCGGAACAGACAGAGGCTGGAAGAAGAAGGCATACCCTATCAGGAATTCTATAAGCTGCTGGAATTTGGTTCAAAGCTCAGTGAGGAGGAGTGTAATCATCTGGAAGAAGCCCTCTTACAGATGGGCATTCTGGATGCGATTGTGGTGGAAGAGCAATACCGGGATCAGGTGCTAAGACCGGTAAAGGGATGTGAGGATCATTACCTTTTCACCGGTAAAACGACTTCCGGACAGAGCCTTCTGGATGTGCTGGAGCTGAATGAGGAGGTCAATGATATTTTTTCCAATCAGAGACTTACCGGAATCCTTAGTAATATTGCCTATGATGGGGAGGGTGTAATTTCTGTTGCAGCGGATGGAACCTATCGTATGGGAGTACTTGCAGGAACCGTGACAGGAGAGCATCAGGCAGGTTTCCTTGGAACGAAAGCGAGGGAGAGAAACCGGAAGGCGAAGATGGCAGAATGCAGGAGCAGGATTGCTGCGCTGGAAGAACAGCTTCAACAGCTGGCGGAAGAAAAGGATCAGTTATTGAAGCGTAAGGAGATTTTGCAGAAAGAATATGATACCTTTCCGGAAGATGATAAGATGCGGACCGCACTCCGGCAGCTGCAGGCGGAGGAAAGAAAGCAGGAGCTGCTTCAGGCGGAAAATGATCAGCTGGGAGAAGAGCTTACTGCCTTTATGGAACAGATCAAGGAACTTAAGAGAGCAGCAGTGGAAGTTGCGGAAAAGCTTTATCTTACCTGCTCCCATGAAGTGTTTGCGGATGCCAAAAGGGCAGCGCAGGAGTATGATAAGGCTCTGGTTTCCTGCAAATCCACCCATGAGATGCTGCTTAGGAGTGTCGAATATCTAAGAGATCTCAAGGTGGGGCAGGAGAATCTGCTTCAGGATATGGATCAGATCCGTTATGATATCCGGGATATCGAAAGGCTGCTCAGGACACAGGCAGAGGAAAGAGCCTCCATACAGGAGCAGCTGAAGCTGACAGATTATGAAGCTATTAAGGATCGTCTGGATGCATGTATTCTGTGGCTGAATTCCTATCCGGAACGGCTTGAAAAATGTCTGGATGAACGTTCCATGCTGAATGCCGGAGCGCAGCAGAATCAAGATAAGCAGAAGGAAAATGCAGGAAAAATTGAGGAACTGGAAAAAAGGGTTTCTTATTATACAGCCTGCTTTGAGGAAGAGAGGAAGCTTCAGTATGCAGCGCTTCCACAGGAGCTTCCGGAGGATGCACGTCATATCAGTGAGTATCTTTCAGTAGATGTAAGGAATCTGAATAAGGAGGATGTCATCCGTGACCTGAACCGGATCTATTTTGAAAACCGTGGATTTCTGACGGATTATCAGCCTACGCAGACGGAACTGTTCGCCGGTCTGGATGAACAGGGCAGTATAGACGGATATTCGGCTAAGAGAACGGACATTCAGGCACGGTATCAGGGAACCCGGATCTCCTTTGACAGTCTGCTTGCCCATCTGGATGAGGATATACAGGAGCTGGAAACTCTGATTAAGGACGGAGACAGGGAGCTGTTCGAGGATATCCTCGCGAATACGGTAAGCCGCAAAATCCGGGGAAAAATCAATGCCTCTAACACATGGGTACAGAAGATGAATGCGCTCATGGACCGGATGGATACGTCGAGCAGTCTGAAGCTGAATCTCCGCTGGAGAAGTAAAACAGCTGAAAAAGAGGATCAGATGGATACCAGGGAGCTGGTTGAGCTGTTAAAGAAGGATTATCGTCTGATGAGTGAAGAGGAAGCCTCAAGACTATCTTCTCATTTCCGATCCAAGGTGGAGGAGGCCAGAAGAAATGCCCGGGACAGCGGAGGTATGATTTCCTTCTATCAGATCATGAAGGAAACACTCGATTACCGGAAATGGTTTGAGTTCCAGCTGTTTTCGCAGAAGAACGGGGAACGGCAGAAGGAACTGACGAACAGTGTATTCGGTACCTTCAGCGGTGGTGAAAAAGCGATGTCCATGTATGTACCACTGTTTTCGGCAGTTGTGGCGAAATATCAGGGAGGAAGGGAAGATGCGCCGCGGCTGATCTCACTGGATGAAGCATTTGCCGGTGTGGATAACCGGAACATCCGGGATATGTTCCGGCTGATGACACAGTTTGAATTTGATTTTATCATTAACTCACAGGTTCTCTGGGGAGATTGCGACACCCTGGATGCACTTGCTATTTACCAGCTGATCCGTCCGGAAAATGCAAAATTCGTTACAGTAATGCCCTATTTATGGAATGGCAGCAGCAGGGAGCTTCTGGAGGATGAGGAAAGTGTGGAAGAATGCGCATCAGAGCTTGTCTGATTGGAATGAGACTGTCTGGAGCTTATATGGCATGTGGAACAATACATTCAGAAAGGCAAAACGGAGATGCTCATGGAACAGGAACAGTTAAAAAGAGAATGTATCAATTATTTTAAACAGCATACGATCTGGAAGAAAGTATTTAACGGATTTCGTAACAAATATCGTTCCTATGGAAAATTTTCAGGAACGGTGGTGCTGAAAAATCTGTCGGCGGAGGATATTGAGGAGCTGGAAGGCTTTTTCGGAATGAATTTCCATGGGAAAAAGAGCGTGTCGGTTTCTGCTGACCGGTTTTGTAAGGCACTGTCACACAGCAAATACGGTTCTGTGACACCGGAAGAGATTCTGATGGATTTCTTCGGAGAAAAGTTACTGGGGATTGTACAGGAGAAGGAACGGAAAGAACGGATTCTCAATGAAATCCGGTGTGAATACAGGAAAGCCTTTGAAAATACGCCGGCGGGCTCATGTCTTTTGTGGATTGAGGAGCTTGTGCGGATGCCGGGAGCCGAATCGGATCTTACGGAATGGAAGCGTCAGCTATGGCTTGGTGCAGATATCTGTAATTCTCTTCCGTACCGCCAGAGCCGGAAAGTATATCTCGCAGTCTATGCTGCAGAACGGACCGGGAATCCCCATGCCTTTGATCATGGAACGAGGGACGGCCATCTTCTCGAACAGATCATTGAGAAGGATCTGGAGCTGCGGAACCGGAAGGTAGAGTTAAGTGAAGCTTTTCCGGCATACAAAAGACAGAAGAGTTATCTGCTTGCAGGACTTCTGATTGATGATGTATCCAATTATGCGCTTCTTTCCGGTGTTCATGCTGTGAAGAAAGACGGAGTATATCACCGTGGGATGGAAGGGTTTTGTGCAGAACAGAATATGGTTCAGGTTCCGCTTGCCGTGTTAAGTGAGTGGGAACGTATGGAATGTGATTATAATGAAATATGGATTGTGGAAAATCCTTCCATATTTGCAAGATTGTGTGGAGAGCATCCCTGTATGTGCATGAACGGACAGCCAAGGCTTGCCGGCTTACTGGTATTAGATCTCCTTGCGGAAGCTGGAACCGTTATCCACTATGCCGGAGATCTGGATCCGGAGGGGCTTCTGATTGCACAGAAGCTGTCACAGTATTATAAGGGAGCCTTTTATTACTGGCACATGACAGAAGAGGATTACCATATGTGCAGATCAAAGGAGGCACTTTCGGAACGGAGAATCGGAATGCTTCAGAAGATTACGGATCCGCGGCTTCTCCCTGTTGCACGTGCGATTGCAGAGTATGGAATGGCCGGCTATCAGGAAAAGATAGATTATTGAGGAAGGTAAGCTACGCTACGCAGGTCAATATCTGTGTACCTTTCTGTATTCAAATCGTAACAGTTCAGCCACGCTCATTCATAAGCTGCCGGATTATACAAATCAGCTGACAGATATGCAAGTTTTCCGGCAACTTATTTCATGCCGGGCGTCCGCCCTATAGAACTGATTATATAAGCTGCCCTTAGTGAGCAAGCTCCCCCGGTCATCTTATACAATCAGTTCTGCATGGCTGAACTGTTACTTCAAATCCCCTTTTTGAATGAAGCATTCTGGTAACTGTGAGGTTACTGAACGCTTGCTCGTTTTGAAACATTAACGTTCTGTAATAGATAATCCAAGCCTGGGAGCAATCCCATAAAAGCCATACATCATATCGTCGTCATTCAACACCGGAGAGTAATCGGTTCCGGCAGGAAAGATGATCTGCAGCTTCTGGTTTTTGTACTCGAACTGAATGATGGATGTGACATCGCTGCGTTCTGCCATTTTCTTCAGAATGTAATCGCTGATCGTGTGCAGCCTTCCAAAGTCCGTAGTGACGGTGCCGTTTTGCGGAGCATTATAGACAAATCCACACAGATTCTGTACTGACGCCACGCTGGCGGGAATTGATTTCTGTTCCTGTACAGCGCCGCATCCGGTACACTTATATTCCTCCAGACCGTCTGTATCCGGCTGCGGCTCAACCGTTGTCACCCACTGGAAGCTGCACTCATGGGAAGGTGTGGATGGGGCAGAAGTGGGCTGGGAAGGAGAGGTATCGGAAGAATCCGATGAAGAACTATCAACAAGTTTAAAATCAATGCGTATGGTATGCTCAGTGTTATAACCATATACTATATTAGAAACCTGCCATTGTGGATTATTTATTTGTGGATTCCCTATACCGCCTTTTAGATCTGTAAAATATAGAGAACCATAGCCTTTTGTATCAAATGTTATTGTATTAAAAATAGAACCATCATAACCATCTGGAGAATAACAATTGCCATTACTGATGATTCCTCTGGAGTCATATATTGTAAGAGTATCATCAGGGTTAAAAATAATTGATTTAAAGTTTTTCATAGAATCGGGATCGCCTACATCAATTGTAATATTATTTGCCGCCTTTGCCTCCAGCTTCATTCCACCAAAGATACCAATAACCATTGCAAAAGAAATCGATAATGCTAATAAAGTTCGAAACCATTTTTTTGATGTGTTCAGTTTCATGTCTACGCCCTCCTGTTAAAACATTTATAAGTGTAACCGGTAATGATTCAGAAGCTGACTTGTATTTTAGTGGGAAAGGCTTCTGAATGATTATTCCAAATGTAACATAGTCCGGAAAACAATATAAGTTTACATATGTTTCTTTTTGGGGATTGAATGTAGAAGAACAGGATTATAAGAAAACGGGATCGTAAACAGGAAATAAGAATATGCAATAAATTAAATTTAGAATTAATTTACAACATGATAGCTGTTCAAAATAGAATTTACAAAAGCTGTTGTATAGATTTCCTTTTGCCTGTAAATAAGAAGGGCTGATTTAATGAGTATTTGTTTCATCTCCGGGTGTCCAGTTATAATAGAACTGAATCAGGCTGATGCGGGATTTGGTGGAGGTTTTTTCGTTGAGAGAAGCAATGTGGCGGTACAGCATGGTACGGGAAATATAGAGCCGGCTTGCAAGCTCCTGCATTCCCTGATCAGAGGTGAGAAGAACCTGCAGAACCTCCCTTTCCCTGTCGGTAAGAGAGAAACAGTCACAGAATTGCTCGAAATGCGTGGGGGTGCTGTAATTATCATGGGAGAAATTATTGCATTCTGCTTCAGGGAGTGTGAGAGAATTGTTGCAGTCCGGCAACACAGGCGTAATAGAATCCGCCGGAATGCGGGGAGGGCAGGCAGTGGCTACCGGTATGTGCATATCCACCTGCTGGGTATATAAGAAGAGCATAATCCCGATAACAATAAAAATAACAAGCGTTACGACATAAAGCAACATAGGGTTTCTGGAGGAAACGAGCAGCATGGTCAGCTGACTGATACATACCGTACACAGGTTGTTGACTGCACGTCCCAGACCTGCCCAGAGACATGGAAGCTTAGTGTGGTAGGAAAGACTCATAAAGCGTACCGTAAAGTAAACAGCAAAGATTCCGGCAGATAAATAAAAAATCACACATGATATTAAAATACTTCCTCCGGTTTGAAGCAGGATAATGCAAATGGTTGAGAGGAGAGTTACACAATACATGGCCAGATTCTGGTACGCCATTCTTGTCCTGCTGAAAAACAGACCGGCACAGATCCCGCTACATGCAAGGAGCAGACGGGGAAGACTCCCGAGATTCAGTTCTCCGGATGCATGCAGCAGCGTCATTTCACTGTCGAGGGTGGAAAAGATACAGGTCATCAGTGCAATGATACCGGCAAGGAGAAGTCCGGTACGCAGCGGGTGTAGAGTCAGAATGCGGGTTTTTAAGGGTGCATCCGTTCTGACAGTATGTTTTAAGCGAATCCGGGTCAGCAGAAACAACAGTAAAACCAGTGACAGACTCAGAATCAGTGCACTGATTGCAGTATTGGATACGAAATTATTATTGATAAATTGAAGCAGGATACCAAAGGCATAGCCGAATCCTACGACAGCGGGCAGAAGAGAATCCTGAATCAATAAAAGAGAACACAGGTAATGTATGGAGCTGCCAAGAATTCCCAGCAAAAAAAAGAGGACACAGCCTGCAGTCAGAGTCAGTGCATAACCGGGGTGCCGGTTTATAAGGAAATAGCATACAGTACCAACCAGAAAACAGAAAAAGATACCCAAGTATTTCAAACCGGCAGCTTTTTTAACGGTAAGGTATTTAAAAACAGGATAAAAAAGAAACCCCAGAGTGCTGATTCCTAAAATATAGCTCTGAGCGATGACGACACCATGAGAATCTGTATGATAAATAATACTGTTATCAAACAGGTATTCCGATCCGAGAAAAAGAAAATAAAAAAGTGCCAGTAAAATAACGGATCGTATGCGGTTCTTCCAGGGTGCTTCTTTTGTCATGCCGGTTACTCCTTTAGAGGGGATGTTATGGATGCGGCTGTCAGTTTGCAGCCGGAATCCGTTTCACATATTACGTGAAAGTTGATCTCAACCTCATTATATGTGCCGGAAGGAGAAATTACAATCATTTCTGTAAGGCAGGCAATCCCGATATCGGAATTATCGTTACTGTTCATACAGCAGCCGGACACTTGCTGTCAGGCTGCGTAAGAACATGATTTGAGTAGAGCACTTAGCGAGGTTATTTCGAGCTTAGTGCGAACCATACAAGTTCACTTGGCGAACCAAAAGTGAGTCTAGTGAAGCTTGTTCAGGAGTGAGCAGTAACGAATTACCTGCCTGCTGGCATGGTGTATTATGGATAATAAAGGCTATTAAGATTTATATCCGCATTTACAGAATACCGGTGTATGCAGTTCCAGAGTGACAGAGCCACAAGCGATGCATCCTTTTCTATGATATTCAGAATTATTACAGGATGTTTCAAGGAAGAGATGCTCACACTGATGTTCACATATCGTGCATATGCTATCGGTATAAGAATGGTGCTGGGTAAACATAATTCTGTTACACGTTTGACACTTCTGATTGTGGTACATCAGGTCTGCTTCGTATCCGTTTGTGGAAAGGCATAAGCCGTCATGGTGATGCCTATACACAGGATAAGAACCAGAGCCGGTGCAAGAAATTTTCTACTCATAAAGTGTTCTCCTTTATGCTGGTGGGATTGGTTAATATGGTTCTATAAATATAGGTACAAAAAATAAGAAAAACTCTCACCCTTTATTAAAAAATTTGCCCTGACTTCTTCTCTTAAATTGCCAAAGTAAATTCCGGTCACTCTAACCTTAAAGCTGAAATAACTATGACAAACCTGACCTTACAATAGAAATAAGGCACACAGGTCAATTCCTGTGTGCCTTATCCTGTATTCAAATCCTCTTTATAGATTGAACATACATCTTGAATTATTGCCGTTCTGTAACCGTTAATCCAAGCTTGGCTGCAACTCCATAGAAGCCATACATGGTGTCGGTATCTGTCAGAATCGGAGTATAATCGGTTCCGGCAGGGAAAGTAATCTGTAATTTCTGATTCTTGTACTCAAACTGAATAGTCACAGTGGCATCGCTGCGTTCTGCCATCTTCTTCAACAGATAATCGCTGATGGTATGGAGCTTACCAAAATCAGTTGTAACAGTTCCGTTTTCCGGAGCGTCCTTAATGAAGCCGTACAGGTTTTTGACCGTAGCCATACCTGCTGGAATGGGCTGGGATTCCTTAACCATACCGCAGGTTACACACTTATATTCTTCCAGACCATCTACACCGGGCTGCGGTTCTACTGTCGTTACCCATTGGAAGTTACATTCGTGGGATGGAGCATAAGAATTGGAGGTAGAAGCTTTGGAAACTGCTGTTGTATCCGGCTTCTCTTCAGGATTGGGATCCTACTCTGCTTCGCTGCAAACGTCAAAGTATAAATATAATACGCGATAGTTTGGAAAAGTTGAAAGGAACTTGACTGAGGTTAATTTCCATTCCGGATTTATATAGGTTTTTTCACCGAGTGTATATTTATCAGGGAAAACTAAGCAGTTATCAAAATATGATATGCTACCATAATTATGCTGATTAATACTAGCAGAACCATTTCTGAGATAAATTACAATTGTATTGGATCCTATTTCAGAACTTTTATAAGTTATACTATCCCCAGGACCAAATATGATATTTTCTCCTGCACTTTGTATTTCATCAGCAGATGTTGTAATATCAACATTAAAGTTTTGAGCTGCTGCCAAAACATCCATTGTAGTACCGATAAATGTTCCAATCGCCAATGCAAACATAAGTACCAGTGTTGTTAAATTCCTGTATAGTTTCTTTCTCATTTTCTGTTGTCCTCCTTTTACCGTAATGCATTTTCTCTAAAATTTTATATATCCTATATATACTTAGGTACAAAATTTTGAAAAAACTCTCACCATCATTTCCTTTTTACTGACCAAAATAAAAGTGCCTGTTCATTTTCTATTATAATTAGAAAGAAGCTGAAATTACAATATTTTAAAAGGTATAAATTAGTAGACATTCAAAAATGAACTTTATATAATGAACTAAAGCAGTCGGGGCGGCTGCGGAGGGGATTTGCTGGAAGGAATACATTACTTATGATGAAGGATTTTTCAATGCAAAAGGATGAAGACTTATACAGGCAATATTTAAACGGAAAGGAAGAGGGACTTGACAGACTGATGCAAAGGTATGGCAACTCCCTGACTTTATATATTAATGGTTACCTGCATGATTTGCATGAGGCGGAAGACCTGATGATCGAGGTTTTTGCTTATGTGTTTACGAAAAAGCCGCATATACGGGATGGAGGACTCAAGGCATATTTGTACAAGGCAGCCCGGCATATGGCACTGAGGCATAAAAGCAGATTGCACAGAGTCTTTTGTCTGGAAGATCTGTCTGAGGAGCCGGAAGAAAAAATACTGGTGGAGGAGGTCATCCGGACGAAGGAGCGTAACCGGATCCTTCATTTATGTATGAGTGAGTTAAATCAGGCTTACCGGGAGGTTCTGTATCTGGTTTATTTTGAAGATATGAGCTATCGGCAGGCAGCCGAGGTTATGAATAAGAACATTAAGCAGGTTACCAATCTGGTGTACCGGGGAAAGGAGAGCCTGCGGAAGCTGTTGGAACGGGAGGGAATTTCAAATGCGGAGTAATGAGGAACGTGTTGTTGAAGTAAAGCGCCGGATAGAACAGAAGAAGAGGAAGGACAAGCTGCAGCGGAGCCGGATGGTTATGGCTTTGGCCGTGGCGGCAAGCCTTCTGCTGATTGTCAGTCTGTCCGTTTACATGCCGGAATTTACCGGGCAGCTCAGTGCAGACAGCCATTCACACTATGAGATGACGGCAAGCATCTTTCATAACAGCAATGCTCTGTCCTATATCATTGTAGGCCTGGCTGCCTTTATTCTTGGTGTGGGTGTTACGATTCTCGGTGTTCGCATCCATCACCTGGGTAAGATACAGCAGAGTGCCATGGACAAGGGGGATGAAGAGGATGGAGCTGATTGAAAATGTACTGCAATTCCTGGTTACGCTGCTTGGCTTCTGTCTTTCGGTGAGCTATTATCGCCGGAGAGGCAGACAGGCATATTTTCTGCTTGCCTGTTTTTATGGCTGCTTTGCGTTGGGCTCCCTTTACTGGACGCTTTATCTCATTCTGTTTTCAAAAACGCCCCAGGTGTTCTATGTATCAGAGTTTGGATGGATTGCAAGTATTATCTTTCTTCGTATTCTGCAATATACTTTGTCAGATGAAAGAGAACGTACCTTTCCGTGCCGGACAGCATGGATTTCGGTATTGGTTGGCGCCTTTTTGTGTGTATTTTACTGTTTTTACGGGGATATTCTGTCAAACCTGCTCTGGTGTGGAATGATGATGGTCATTTCCTATTGCTCTGTTCGAGGACTTATTTTCACGAGAAAACAGATAGGAGTGGCACGCAGCAGACAGTACTTTCATATAGGGGTTCTCTGGTACATTGCCGCAGAATATGCCTTATGGACAACAGGCTGCTTCTTTAGCAGTAATTCTATAGGAAATCCATATTTCTGGATGGATATTCTGCTGACAGGCAGTCTGTTGGGATTATTTCCGGCAACGAGAAAGGCGGTGGAAGCATGACTTACATAGAAAATGTATTTATCTGCATGGTATCACCGTTGCTGATTGCCGCACTCTGCATGGGGAAAAAGCAGCTTCGCTTCTTCCTGTTTTGCATTGCCGGAATGGGAGTGTGCCTGTTTTCTGCCTATATTAATACCTTCTTCGCTGCAATTTATCAGTCGGATGAGCTGGCAGCTGCTGTGGAAATTGCTCCGGTGACGGAGGAAGTGATGAAGCTTCTTCCACTTCTGTTTTATCTGCTGGTGTTTGAACCGGAACCGGTACGCATCAAAAATGCGGCGATTACCATTGCAGTTTCCTTTGCAACATTTGAAAACATCTGTTATTTGACCCAGAATGGAGCAGGTCATTTTTCACTGATCTTCTTCCGGGGATTCGGAACGGGAGCGATGCATGTCGTCTGTGGCGTGATTGTCGGAGCCGGACTTGCATATGCGTGGCAGCGTACATGGCTGAAGGTGGCCGGAACCTGTGGACTATTAGGGGCCGCCATCACGTTTCATGCGATCTATAATCTTCTGATTGCCTATGGCAGCACGGCACAATATATTGCCTACATTCTGCCGATTCTTATGATGGCAGTTGGAAAAGCAGTTTTTAGAACAAAAAGACTGTGATCACGCATTCCGGAGACTAGATCCCAGATCCTAAAATCCAGATCCCGGTTCCCAGATTCCGGATTCCAGGTCCCAGATCCCAGATTCCAGGTCCCAGATTCCGGATTCCAAATCTCAAATTCTGGATTTGGGGAAGGTTACTGTTATTCTGACTTATGAATTTCTCTTGCCGGACAAATGATAGCTGGCCTTTTTATCCGCCTCAGCACGGATTTTCGCGGTCCGGAGGATTCTGAACTTATCGCAGTCTTGAGCCTTCCGAACTCATCGAAGTCCGGAGACATCCGAACTCATCGCAGTCTAGAGACTTCCGAACTCATCGTAGTCTAGAGACTTCCGAACTTTTCGCAGTCCGGAGACTTCTATACTCTTCCATATGGATATAAAAGAGAGAAAAACAAGGGAAAAAGTCCAAAATGAACGTGAAGCCAGATGGAAATACCGAACTGAGCAGGTGAAAATGGACATAAAGCAAAGAAAAGCAAGGAAAAAAGTCCAAAATGAACGTGAAACTAGAGAGAAACACTGAACTGAGCAGGTGAAAATGGACATAAGGCCGAGAAAAGCAGTAAAAAAGTCCAAAGACATCCGGAAGCCAGAGGAAAATATGGAACAGAGCCGGTGAGAATGGACATAAAGCACAGAAAAAGCAGGAAAAAGTCCAAAATTCTCCGGAAGCCAGAGAGAAATACGGAAACTGGAGTAAATGCTACTAAGAAAATGGACATAAAGCCGAGAAAAGCAGTAAAAAAGTCCAAAATCATCCGGAAACCAGAGGGAAATACGGAACCGGGCAGGAGAAAATGGACATAAAGCCGAGAAAAAGCAGGAAAAAAGTCCAAAATTCTCCGGAAGCCAGAGAGAAATACGGAACCGAGCAGGAGAAAATGGACATAAAGCACAGAAAAGCAGTAAAAAAGTTCAAAAAGAACGTGAAGCCAGAGAGAAATACGGAACCGGGCAGGAGAAAATGGACATAAAGCTGAGAAAAACAGTAAAAATGTCCAAAAACATCCGGAAGCCAGAGAGAAATACGGAACCGGGCAGGAGAGAATGGACATAAAGCTGAGAAAAGCAGTAAAAAAGTCCAAAAAGAACATGAAGCCAGAGAGTAACACGGAACCAGGCAGGAGAAAATGGACATAAAGCCGAGAAAAACAGGAAAAAAGTCCAAAATTCTCCGGAAGCCAGAGAGAAATACGGAATCGGGCAGGAGAAAATGGACATAAAGCACAGAAAAACAGTAAATAAGTCCAAAATTCTCCGGAAGCCAGAGAGTAACACGTAACCGGGCAAATGAGAATGGACATAGGAGAGGGAACGCAAGGTGAAAATAAATTGATCGGAATAAAGACGAGATGAAAATAAACTGAGAATAGAAGTGCAGGGCAATCAACGGATGATTGGCCTGCACTTTTGAACATTCAGTATTGTTAAACAGCTCCACATATGGTACAGATTCCATTTTCTAATGTATGCAAACTGTGTTCACTATATTTGCAGAGGATACATGTATGACTATGTTCAGTAGCATCATAGATCCATTCTCCCCAAATATGCGTGCAATCATACTTACATATTGAACATGATGAACCAAGACTAAAATTATGTGATTCGGTAGTCATAACGCCATTACATTTCTGACACTTTTGTTCATGGGTTGTTTTTGTCACTTCATAGCCAGATCCGGCAGAACAATTCTCTTTCCGTGCTTCGTCCATATATCCACAACTGCTGCATACGGGAGCGTGAGTCAGGGTATTCCCGATTCGCTTTACATCATACTCCCCTATCCAATTTTGCCAACTGTACTACTTGATCTCTTCGTCCATAGATGACACCAGTAACTTGAACCTTCATGTTATGCTCATCTATCCAAAAGTAAATCAAAAAATTTTTTACAATTATTTTTCTCATGCCCTCAGTACGCCATGGCTCTTCATCGACTAATGAGTATCTTTCTGGCATTTCAGCCAACCCTTCGATACTGCTCTGAAATTCATCTAGCAGCTTACCCGCTGCATCTGGTGCAAAAAGTTCACCGGATATATATTTTACAATTTCCTGCATATGCTCATATGCCATCTTTGTAACTTTTACGGTATATTGTTTCATCCACCAATCTCCATTCTTAAGTTTGCAAATGCATCATCTACAGAATAAGAGTCATCAGCTTTTGCCTGTGCAAGTCCTGTCGCCATCATAGTATTAAATTCCAACTCCGACATTTGGTCTCTGGTCGCTAATTTATTAGGAATTTCCAAAGAAAATGGAATTCCATCATGCATTATCACCTGTCTATATGTCATATCAATAAAAACTGATACGGGAATTCCAAGTTTATTTAAAATTGCTTCTGCATTTTCTTTTATTTCTGGTTGAATTCTTGCCGTAACATTTGCACTTTTTGTAATTGCCATAATATATACCACCTTTCAATCAAAGAGTACCACCTTGTATGACTTTTTGCAATACATATTTGAAATTAAATAGGACAGATATTATCTTTTGTTAAAATATCTGTCCTATCACTATTTTTTATAAATATGTAATTATTATACGGAATAGTCAACCCTGCTTCCTACGATTTTTTCTTCTGCTTTAATAGAGTCCCAATCTATTTTCTTAATTTTCTCTAGAAGCTCCTCTTTTGAGTTTGCTTGAACTGTGGCTTTCTTTACCTCATTTGCTTCACGCTGCTCTTTTCTTTTCGCCTCTTTCTTCTCAGTAGCTTTCTTCTCCTGGATTTTTTCGAGATAAGCGTCAGCCTTCTAAATGTCAAAATTTCGAGGCTCAATCACACTCTCTATTTCCTCGCTGTCTACGCTTAGCGACTGCCATTACTGACAACCACCCAAGACTCGCTACTGGCAGTTGGTTAGACCTTACCAGACAGGCATTCCACCTGTTAGACTACTCGCCCTTGTCTGGGCGCACAATTCCGATTTGTTTGTTACTCATTATGAGAAGATTTGCCAAAGTAACTTCGGCCTTTGTACTAGAACAACTGGAATTTACTTTGGCAATTGAGTGTTGGCGCAAAATCTTCTGTAAAAAATAAATGTGGGTGAGAGTTTTTTGGATTTTTTGTACCTAAGTATATATAGAACATATAGGATCTTAGAAATTGCGTAACAGTTTAGCTATGCAGAAATGATTGTGCAGGATGACCGTGGGAGCTTGCCCCCTAAGGGCAGCTTATACAATCATTTCTATAGGGCGGACGCCCGACATGAAATAAGTTGCCGGAAAGTATGGATATTGGTCAGCTGGTTCGTAGAAAACGGCAACTTATGAATGGAAAAGGCTGAGCTGTTGCGAAAATGCATTACAGTAAGGGGAGGACAGCGCAGAATGAAAAAAAGGACAAAACGAATTTATGGAATATTGCTGAGTATGAGCATGCTCTTAACATTAATATCGGTGCCGGTATGGGCGGCAGAACCGGTTGAAACAGAAGCGGGATTCGAGCAGGAACAAGAACAGGAACAAAAGCAGACCCAGGAGCAAGAGCAGAAACAGGAGCAAAAGCAGACCCAGGAGCAAAAGCAGACGCAGGAACAGGAGCAGAAACAGGAACAGGAGCAGCCCCAGGAACAAGAGCAGATACAGCAACAAAAGCAGCCCCAGGAGCAAAAACGGATACAGGAGCAAAAGCAGACGCAGGAACAGGAGCAGAAACAGGAGCAAAAGCAGACCCAGGAGCAAAAGCAGACGCAGGGGCAAAAGCAGATGCAGGAGCAAAAGCAGCCCCAGGAGCAAGAGCAGAAACAGAAGCAAAAGCAGACGCAGGAACAAAAGCAGATACAACAGCAGGAGGAAGTGCAGGCGCAGACACATGAATATACCGAGACCTGTGATACGCTGACAAAAAACTGTGTTCATGTGCACACATCAGAATGCTATCCGCAGACCACCGGAACCGGTACGGTGTCCGGAAATGATGCAATGGAATCCGAAGAAGCCTTGCCAACAGCATGTACTCATGTATGCAGCGAAGAAAGCTCCGGCATAAATGTTGAAAATGCGTTGAGAGCAAATGGACTGCCAATTGTTATGGCTCCCAATAACCGTGGAGATGTGGAATTGAAGCAGGATACTATTGAGAATTATAGAGTGCAACATCCCAACGGCGATTCTTTTTATAGGCTTCCGTCTGGAAATTACCGTCTTGGAGAGAATATAACGCTGAATAAAAATCTTGTAATTGGGCAAATAGATAGTCCTTTCACTGTTTCATTGGATTTGAATGGTCATAAGCTGGAGATGGGCGACGACAATACAATATCACTGCTGTATTCAAGTGAACTGAACATAAAAAATGCAGGTCAGCAGGAAGGGGAAATCATTAATGGATCGAAGAGAGGGATTCAAATTAATGAGGGTGCAAAACTCAGGGTTTATGGAGGAACGATAGATTCCATCATCACGTATTTTGGTAATGCTGAATTCTATCTGTATGGAGGAACAATTAAACGTAATATTCAATTTTGTGAGAATATACAGAGTATTCCAAATGCAGTATTATATGCAAATGGAGGAATTGTGGAAGGAAACCTGCCAATAAGGACATTTAATAGAGATAAGCTGACGATACGTACTGAGAATTCTGCTGCTTCAATGACAACTTTCAAGGGAGTCGTGACGAACTGTAAGATAGAAGGCGGTATATTTAGCGGCGTCGTGGATAGGACTTGTCAAATCGAGAACAGCGCAAAAGTTACGGTTGAATTTGATACAAATGGAGTCGGATCAATTCCTCAACAGGAAGTTCTTCGTGGACAGAAAGCGCAGGATCCCGGAGCTCTCGTGCAGGACGGTTATGAATTTGAAGGCTGGTATGTGTCTGGAAATCCAAATTCTAAGTGGGATTTCAGTGATTATGTTACGGATAATCTGAAGCTTGAGGCTCATTGGAATAAAGTTTATCAGGTGACATTGCAAACAAATGGAGGAACAATTGCACCTGGTAAGGAGATTAAAAGCTATACCGGGGGGACATCATTAACTCTGCCGGGAGGAGGTGGCATCACCCGCGAAGGCTATACTTTTGAAGGCTGGTATGAGGACAGAGGCTTCTCTGGCTCTCCTGTTACGGAAATCAGCAGTACCGATACAGGAGATAAGACCCTCTATGCGAAGTGGTCAGCCAAAACTTATATCGTGAAGCTGGAAACAAATGGAGGCAAGATTGCAGACGGCAAAGATGTAACCAACTATACCTGTGGCACGGGTGCGGCTTTGCCGGGAGCTGGCGGTATCACCCGCGAAGGCTATACTTTTGAAGGCTGGTATGAGGACAGCGGCTTCTTCGGCTCTCCTGTTACGGAAATCAGCAGTACCGATACAGGAGATAAGACCTTTTATGCGAAATGGAAGCAAAATACAGTGCCGGTAACCCCGGCTCAAACAGAACATAATGACGCAAACCATGATAATACCAACCATGACAATTCAGGTGATACGAAGGAAAGCAGTAGCACAGCTCCGGTGAGCTATCCTGCCCTGTCCTTTGATACCTGTGGTGGAAGCAGTATCAAAGCAGTTCGCGCATGGAAAGGACATATGATCAATCTTTCCGGCTACCGGCCAACCCGTGAAGGTTATGAATTTAGCGGCTGGTATGCGGATCGGAATCTGACACAGCCCATTACGGAAATCCGGCTTGATGGAAACAGGACGGTTTATGCAGGCTGGATCAAGCAGGCAGAGCAGACCGGTGAAAATTCCAAACCGAAGGCAGCTCCGGCACAGCTTATAGCAGGCGATAACGCAAAGACCATAAGGAAGGACAACGGAAAGTCTCTTATCGGAGCTTACGAACCGGGTTCATCGGACACACAGAAGGATACGGAGGATCAGAGCACAGAAGACCAAACCATGGAAGATCGGGGCACGGAAGACCAGGTCACGGCGGATCAAGTCACAGGAGATCAAAGAACGGAGGATACCGGGGATGATCAGAAATCAACAGCGGAGAATAATCCTGCAGACAATAACCCCGCAGTCAATGATTCAAAGCCGGATGACAGTACGAATCTGTCATCAGAGGACAGCTCCCACAGTGGCGGCTGGATCCCGGTTGTCTGTATTTGTGCAGGAGCTTTGGTGATCGGACTTGGCTTACATCTGGGAGTTTGGAAATGGAAGAAAACAGATAGGAAATAATGCAGGATTGAAAACCTTATAAATAAAGCTTTGAAAAGGAGGTGACACATCCCATGTACAATAATCAAAAGCGGGTGGAACTGGTAAAAAGACGAATTTATGAAAGAAACTGTCAGCAGCAGAGACATGGAATTTACGGACTGTCTGCGGCGTGCATGGTTTTATTTGCCTTTCTTGCAGGAATGCTTCATGTGGTGGCAGGACATACACAGATGGCGGCTCAGGGAATGTACGGTTCTGTCCTGCTGTATAAAGATGCAGGAAGCTATGTGCTTGTGAGTGTTGTTTCCTTTGTTCTGGCAGTTGCGGTTACGTTATACTGTATCAGATTGCGGGACAGAGAACGTGGGATAAGGGAGCGGAAAGGAAAGAACACATTACCGGAAAAGGAGGACAAAAGAGATGGAAGGTAAAATAACAGGAACAGGAAAAAGAATCATGACTATGATGCTGTCAGTGATCATGGTGACAGGTATATTTGCCGGGATGAAACTGGAGGTAAGGGCAGCGAAGAATTATTCCTTTGATTTAGTAAGTCCTGGCAGCTTTGCGTTCGCATTACAAAATACTTATTATTCTGATGATACACTTGTTTTTACCGGTTTTACCCTGCCACCAGCAGGCGATAAATATATCTATATAGTTCGGTGGGACTATATTTTTAATTCAAAACGTGTTGGAAGTAGTATAACAACTTGTGGTGAAAATCTAAGTGAGGTTTCTATTACGGTTCCCAATGATAGCCAATATGATTATGCAAAATTGGTTGAGTATAAACCTCCGGCAGTATCCCAGGGGCCGATTCAAGTTGTTGAATTTGTTTTTAATATTTATTATCCCTTTACTCCTTCGCAGCCCACAGTTACTCCTCCTTCGCAGCCCACAGCTGCTCATTCAACAGAATCATCTGCCGCACCATCCCACGAATGCAGCTTCCAGTGGGTAACAACGGTAGAACCGCAGCCCGGTATAGACGGCCTGGAAGAGTATAAATGTATGTCCTGCGGTATGGTTAAGGAATCCCAGCCCATTCCTGCAAGTATGGCCACTGTGAAAAACCTGTATGGCTTCATCAAGGATGCGCCGGAAAACGGAAATGTCACAATTGACTTTGGTAAGCTACATACCATCAGCGATTATCTTTTAAATAAAATGTCGGAAAGAAGCGATGTAACAGTGACCATAAGCTTTGAATATCAAAGCGCACAGTACGAGATTACGTTCCCATCGGGAACAGATTACTCCGCTGTTTTGGAGGATGAAGATACGATGTATGGATATTTCGGTGTAGCAGCAAGGCTTGGACTTACGGTAGAAGCTAAATAATCATACTCTTAGGAAGACGCTTTACCCTTTGCCATGCAGAAACAGATCCACAAAAGCAGTACACACTGTTTGTAGAAAAAACAGGGGAGAGATGCTATTATAAAGATACCGATAGAACCAGTGTGATTCATGTAAATAGTATAGATCTTTATCCCGGGAGTAGGTAAGAGAATGGATAGATAAATAGGATGCCCGCTCTATACATTACTTCCCGGTGTTGTGGAAAATAGTTTCTACCAGAGGTGACGGAATGATAAAAATAGCTTTTTTTGATATTGATGGTACATTGCTCAAATTAGGTCATAGGGAACTGACAGAGAAAACAGCTAAAGCATTAAACTCTCTTCGCCAAAAAGGAATCCTGTTATGTATGGCAACAGGCAGAGGTTATCTTTCGATTCCCGCATTTCAGGATGTTACGTTTGATGTTCTGTTGACTTTTAATGGTTCTTATGTGAGGGTCGGAGAGAAAATCATTTTCAAAAATCCCCTGAATCATCATGATAAGCAGAAGATCATCCGGAATCTTAAAAAAATGAACAGGGCAGCGGCAATCAGCAATGAGCATTTTATTGTTACGAATGGTACAGATAAGGATCTGGAGCAGTATTTCAGATTTGGAAATGAAATACTCACAATTGCAGATAATTTTGATGAATTATGTAAGGACGATATTTATCAGATAATGTGTTCGTGCAGAAAAGAAGAGTATGATCAGATTCTGGAGGGTACCAAAGAAACGCAGATAACGGCATGGTGGGATAAAGCTGCGGATATTATTCCATTGAATTGCGGCAAAGGAAATGCTGTAAATGCAGTACTCGATTACTATGGCTTTTCAAAAGAGGAAGCGATTGCTTTTGGCGATGGAGAAAATGATATTGAGATGCTGGAAGCTGTTGGTACAGGCGTGGCAATGGGTAATGCCAGGGATACAGTCAAGGCAAGAGCAGCTGCCATATGCAGGCCGGTAGAAGAGGATGGGGTTTATTACTATTGTCTGGAAAATAATCTCATCACAGGTATCTGAGTAACAGGTTATCTTTCTTAAAGGCTTGCAGGCGTTCACAAATTCTTCACAAAAAAATTAGTACTCACCTATTAATAATGGAAGTTGAATTTTGTCCTGTCTTGTGTAGCCCGGAAGTGCCTGTTTTACAGGATTTCCAGGGCATCGGTCATTATGTCTGGTATTGTAAAGAGGTGTCAGATTTGTCGTAAATGTCGTAAATTTGTCGTCAAAAATGATTTATATTTAAAAGCGAATTGATATTTTTGCGTTGATTGCGTATAATAAAAATGTAAAGAAAGTAAAGAAAACAAAGCAATCAATGAAAGGATGATGATTATGGAAGTAGCAAAAATTTCCAGTAAAGGGCAGATTACAATTCCGGTATCTGTAAGGAACAAGTTAAAATTGAGAGCTGGCGATAAAATTGTCATTCTTGAAGAAAACGGAAGATTTTATTTTGAAAACTCTGCAATGCTTGCATTTAAACGTGCAGAGGATGCCTTTGCAGGTGAAGCACAAAAGGCTGGATTTGAAACAGAAGAAGATATGCAGGAGTATATGAAAGAAATCCGGAAGGAAGTAAGGGGGCGTTGATTTGCGGATAATGCTTGATACCAACATCTTTATTTCCATGATCTTCTTTCCTTCTGCACAGACCAGAGAACTGGCAAGAAGATTAACAGAAAGCCATCAGATAGTAGTTTGCGATTACGTAATTGAAGAATTACGGCTTGTAACGGAGCGTAAATTTCCGGCAAAAAGAAAATTCCTTGACCGCTTTTTCATGGAATTGCCATTTGAACTGGTCTATACACCGAAAGAACTGGATTTGAATGAGTTTCCGGAAATGAGGGATGTAAAAGATTCCCCGATACTTGCAACTGCAATTATGGAAGGGATTGATGTATTTCTGACTGGGGATAAAGACTTTTTGGTGTTGGATGTCGAAACACCAGAGATTCTCACAATGAAAGAATTTTTGGAACAATATTAAAAATGAATAAATGCAAAGTAAGGCGTGAGTCATAGAAATGTGGCTCACGTCTTTTCTTTTGCTCTAAAAGTGATGAACATGAACAAAGAATATCAAGGAAAGAACGAAAAAGAATTATATCCGTATGTGGAATTACTGGATACGAAATACGTTGGGAAACATTCGTGTTGTGGATTTCAAGACATCACATGTAAGGACGTTCTTTTCACCATTTTGCATGCTCATCGAGTTCACAAAAAGTTCACAAAAAAATTAGCACTCACCTCTTGACACTGCTAATAATAGGTGCTATATTACACTTAGAACAAAGGAAAGGAGATCAATCAGAAGAGATTCTCCGAAAGGAAGTTTCATTCTGACGAATCAAAATTCTTCGTTCTGTAATCATAATAATAAGACATAGGTTTCATGAGCAGTGAGATCGTGAAGGTGAATGGTTCATCCCACGGAGCTCCTGCGAATGTCAAGAGAATGGAGGAATGACTTATGATGATGCCTAGTGTATTTGGTAGAGATATTTTTGATGACTTTATGGATGGATTTGCATTTCCGGATGTAAGCAAGGAATTGTATGGTAAACATGCGAAGAACGTAATGAAGACAGATGTCCGGGAACTGGACAACGGATATGAAATTATCGTAGATCTGCCCGGCTTCAAGAAAGATGAAATCGAGGTTCAGCTGGAGGATGGTTACCTGACCATTTCCGCAGCAAAAGGTCTTGATAAGGATGAAACCGATAAGAAGGGCAATTACATCCGTCAGGAGCGTTACACCGGTTCGATGAGCCGTAGCTTCTATGTCGGTGACGGCATTTCCGAAGATGACATTCATGGTAAGTTCGAGAATGGTATCCTGCAGTTGGATGTTCCTAAGAAGGAAGCCAAGGCAGTTGAAACCAAGAAGCGGATTTCCATTGAAGGATAACCGGTAGGATGGAGCTCTTAATTCCATTGAAGGATAATCAGAAGAACGGAGCTTGTAACTATTCAGTGCAGGTCGAAGCATTTACTGCAAAGACCTAAGAAAATGATTCAGTAATGCAAAATCCCATCGGCGAAGCCGATTTGGAATGGATTTTGCATCGTAACTGTGAAGGTACTGAACAGTTACCGGAGCTCTTAAAACAGCATAAGAAATAAACAGACAGGGGTGTTCTCTACGGAGAGCACCCCTTTTTGGTTTTATAAGAAATGTTCGCAAGCGACTCTTTATTTGCACAGAGCACTTAGTTGCCATGCATATGAGAAAAAGCTCCGGTGGGTCTTTTTTGAGTGAAAGCAAACCAGAGGAGCAGCTTGAATTCAAAAGAGCAGCTTGAATGGAACTTAGAGCGGGCCGGTCGTAGGCATTTTCTTATAATAGGGAGTTGTTTTATGGCGGTACAGCATCAGAAGTCCACGGACACACAGCTCTGTGGCCATGGCAATCCACACGCCCTGAAGTCCGAGCGGGCCAACCAGAAGCGTAGCCAGTCCAATCCGCACGATCCAGATGCTTCCGAGGTTCATCAGACTTGGGACAAAGGTATCCCCGGTTCCGCGCAAAGCACCGGCAGCCACAATGGAGATTCCATACAAAGGCTCTGCCAGAAGTCCGATCCGCAGAACCCGTGCGGCAAGCTGACGGACATTGGGATCGGGAGTGAGTACCTGGAAGACAAGAGGGCACAGGAACATCATCAGAAGTCCGGTCAGCCCCATAAAAACAGCACCCATAACGGTACAGATGATCCCATACCGCCGGGCAAGAGTATCTTTCTTTGCCCCAATGCTTCTGCCGACTAAGGTGGTAGCAGCAGACCCGATTCCATATCCCGGCATATAACAAAAGCTTTCTGCGGTAATGGCGAAGGAATGAGCTGCAATTGCAACTGCACCCAGAGGAGCAATAATCATAGTCGATGCGACCTGTGCCCCGCTCATGGCAATTTCCTGAACAGCAACAGGCGTTCCGATTTTCAATGCCTTCTTCAGAATATTCCGTTCAAAGGATCCCTTTTCCTTACGATTCAGGGAAAGGGCGGGATTACAGAAATAGCAGCGCCATGCCATTGTGAGGCTGATTACGGCACACGCAAGGGCTGTTCCCATACCGGCGCCCATAACACCAAAGTGCGGAATCAGCAGGGTGTTAAAGATTACATCAAGAATACACATCGCAGCATTCAGGATACTTGGAGTAACCATATCCCCACTGCATTGCAGGAATGAGGAGGACAGTGAATTTAACTGTGAAAAGGGAACCATCAGTGCAAATACCAGAAAATAGGCGGAAGCATTCCGGATAATATCCTCACTGCCTCCCAGCCAGATGGGGAGGTGCGGACTTAGTAAAATCCCGGTCAGACACAAAATTCCCGACAGACAGAAAGCAGTGAGAAGACCGTGCCGTTCCACATTGCGGGCTTCCTGTTCCTCACCGGCACCGATGTGGTGGGCAACCTGTACGGAAAATCCGGCAGAAACTGCATAAGTAACGCCCCCAAAGAGCCACGTCGTTGTGGAAACAAGTCCGATGGAAGCAGAGGCATTGGCTCCCAGTGCCCCTACCATGGCGGAGTCAATGTATTGCATCACAATTGTGGTAATCTGTGTCAGAATGGCAGGAAGGCTCAGCTTCCATACCTGTAAAATATGTTGTTTCAGTTCGTAAGAGTTCTGTTTCATAAGTATTGTAAGAAGGTAACTGTTCAGTACAGCAGTTTGTTAATAGGGTTATTTCCTGGTATCCATGCTGTCACGGAAATTGTGAACAGAGGATTCACGGAGGATCGCCCTTCGACCGTATCATATCCTGCCAGACCTGTCAAGCCGTGCCGGGATGCCTGTAACTTTCCAAGTCTTTTAATCAATTCCCCGGTCGGTACAAATAGGAAATCACATAATTTTTACAAAATCTTTGTTCTTTTATCGCAGGAGTCAGAAAAACAGGAAGACGTTCAGGGAGGTGAGGAAGATGCTGGCAATTTATAAAAAGGAATTCAGATCAGTTTTTGTCAACAGCACCGATCCGGGATTCGGATATTGTGCTGGGTAAGTTTTATGCACTGGCCACATTGCTATTCATCCCGGTTGCGATTATCAGTATTTATCCTCTGGTTCTGAGTGCGTTTGGTGAGATTTCTTTAGCAGAAACCTATCTGTCGGTCGGGGCATTTTTCCTTTACGGTCTTTCCTGTATTACAATTGGAGAATTTGTGTCCTCCATTACGGAAAGCCAGATGATCGCAGCAATTATTTCCTTTGGCATTCTGTTTGCAGGCTATGTAATGAATGCAATGCCTAAGCTTTATATGGTGACCGGACATGGCGAGCTCGAACAGGACTCTGACTTTACGGGCATCCTGCAAAAGGCGAACATCGATACGCAGACGGTTAATCTGATGGATTATGATGCAGTTCCGGAGGACGCGATGGCTGTATTTGTGAATGCACCGACTGAGGATCTGTCTTCGGATGATGCACAGAAGATTTTGAATTACCTGAATAACGGTGGTGATATTTTTATTAATACGGCCTATACCGGAAAGGATATGCCGAATCTGAATAAGCTGCTTGATTTCTACGGGGTTATCACTGAGGCTGCAGTTGAAGATACTACCGAAGACACCGCCGAATATATCACCGAGGCTGCAGCTGAAGATGACACCGCCCAGGGTACAGACGGGGAAAATGCAGAAACCATCAGACAGGTCAATCAGGATACGGTATCTGCGTACCTGGACGATATCTGTGCATTTACGGCAAAGCAGGAAATTACCGATGTGACGGATTATTCGGATTATGGAATCAGTGATGAATCCGATACGGTCACCTTACAGCTTGCCAATGATCTGTATGTATTCCGGATCGGAGATTACAATTCCCTCGCAGGCGGATATTATCTTACGGTCAATGACGGCAGCAGTGTTTACCTGATTGACAGTAGTACCTATTATCTGCTGCATAAGGATTCTGCGTATTTTGAAGCGGCGGATGAGGAAGAGAGCACGGAAGCCGCAGATCAGGAATAAATATCTCAGATCAGGGATAACTCAGATCAGGGATAACTCAGGTCAGGAATAACTCAGAGCGGGAAGCTCTACTGCGATGGTGGTGCCCTGCTTTGAGCTTTCCGCTACCCGGACGGATCCGCCATGGAGGTCTGCAATTTCCCATACCAGAGAAAGCCCCAGTCCTGCACCGCCGTATTCCCGGCTGCGGGATTTGTCTACCCGGAAAAAGGGCTGGAAGATACTCCGCTGAAATTCTGCAGGAATGCCACATCCGGTGTCGGTCACATAAATGTGGATATTCGTATCCTCCCGGGTTACACAAACCCGGACGGAACCGTTCGTGCGGTTGTACTTGATGGCATTTTCTGTCAGGTTAAAGAGCAGCCGGTAGATTAAGGCATCGCTGCCAGTCATGACACCATCGCCATCCTGCTCCAGCGTGATGCCGCGCTTCTCAGCCAATGGAGCAAGATCTGTAAAGATTTCCTCAATCATTGGAGCAAGATGGATCTGATCATTACGTGCCACCTGTTGAAGACTGCTCATTTCCAGAAGTGTCTTTGACATCTGGGTCAGACGTTCCGTCTGTTCTCCCAAAAGCCGGAGAAATTCTGCTGTTTCCGCATTGATATCGGGATGCTCTGCGGAAAACAGCTCCAGCTGGGCCTGCATGAGCGCAAGGGGGGTACACAGCTCATGGGCAGCATTACCGGTAAACTGCCGCTGGGCTGCAAAGGCCTGATTCAGCCGGTCCAGCATCTGATTAAAGGAATGACTCAGCCGGTAAAACTCCGGCAGAAGATTTTCATTCATTTTCATGTCTGTAAGATTGTTGATCTGTACCTTTTCTACCTGCGCAGAAAAGCTGCGTAAGGGCTTTAAGGCATGTCCACTGACAAAGTAGGCCAGAATTCCGCTCAGTACGATCACGATAGCAGTAATATACCAGTTGGTTATACAGAAGCTTTCCTGAGCTCCATAGATGATGATGGTGAGATCCTGATCCTGATCTACCGTTTCAGGATCGAAAAAGTCTGTCTCTCCCTCCGGGGTTAAGTCCTGAAGAGATTCACCGATGGAATCCATATAATGGATGCCTGAGCTGCACAGCAGAAGCTCCATGGAAACACAGGCAATACCAATGAGCAGAACGGTCATGATCGTGATACGCCATTGCAGGGATAATTTTTTCATATGGTATCACCTCCAATCAGATAGCCTTCTCCGATGCGGTTATGGATGGGATCATAGCCCAGTCCGGAGCGTAGTTTTTTACGCAGGGAAGAGATATGCACCCGGATGGAGTTGCTGAAATTGTCTACACTGTTGTCCCAGACATGCTCCATCAGCTCTTCCTGACTCACCGGACGTCCCTGATGTACCATCAGGTATTCCAGAATGCCGGTTTCCTTACGTGTAAGAGAGAGGCTCTGTCCCTTTACGCTGGCAGCTCTTGTACGTGTATCGAAGGTCAGATCTTTGCAGGTAAGAAGTACATCCTGCTGGGTGAACTGCCGCAGGGTCAGGCTGCGGATCCGCGCTTCCAATTCTGCCAGGTGAAAGGGCTTGGCCAGATAGTCGTTGGCTCCGGCATCCAGTCCGGCCACCTTATCCTCCACCCCACTCCGGGCAGAGAGGATCAGAACCCGCGTTTCGTGGTCAGTCTGCCGTAAAGTACGCAGTACAGTCATGCCATCTTTGCCGGGCAGGTTCAGATCAAGCAGTACCAGATCATAGTGTTCCGTATATAACAGCTCCAGTGCTTCTTCTCCATCGTGACAGAAGTCTACGCTATAGGCAAGACGGCGCAGGTCACGGACAATGGTTTCGCACAGGGCACGTTCATCTTCAATTACTAACAGGTGCATGAAAGAAGTCCTCCTTCTTATTATAATAAGAATCTTGTGATCAGAATCTGATAGAACAGTTCAGTTACATTATATCAAAGATAAATAAATTCCGCGTTAAATTTCTATTCTTAACAGAAACTTTAATTTCCATATGCTATACTGGGACCATACCTGCAGCAGAAGGTGTAAGATAACAATAAACCTATGCCGGCAGGATGGATCATTCCTTACAGATCGTAAGGGGTATCCGCCATAAATATATTGTAGTAGAAAGGATAAGAACAACACATGAAAAAAAGAAATTCAGCCGGCAGACTGCTGGCAATACTACTTGTTGCTTTGCTGGTGCCGGCTATGGCAGCCTGCAGCGCAAAGGATGGAGATCAGATGACAGAGCAGACAGAGCAGACAGAGCAGAGTGAAACCGGCTCTGTCACGAGTGACGAACCGCAAAACGAAGAGGAAGCGCTTGCTTTGTACAAGGAACTGATGGAGCAGGAGAACAAAATCCTCTCAGAGAATACAGATCTCTGGGAAAAGGTGTATCTGGAAGCTGACAAGGGAATGGCAATGCTTGAGGATGGAAAAAACTACGGTGAATTTCTGCTTAAGACCATTGAAGCGGTGAAGGATCAGTTTACAGAGGAGGAGCTGAAGACGCTTCAGAGTGAGGCGGAAAAGATCAGTGAGCTCGAAAGCAGACTGACGATGCTGGAGGAAAAATATCCGGAGGTTGCCCAGAAATATCTGGATAGCGGAATGAGCATGGAGGCAGACAGCGATGATGCGGACAGCGAAATGAGTATGCCGGCAGACAGCAGTGACAACAGCACGGAGACGTCATCCGATGATAGCAATGCACAGAAGTTCCCTGACTTTGAGGGAAAGGATCTGGATGGAAATGAAGTAAAGAGCAGTGAGCTGTTTGCAGGTAATGCCGTTACGGTTGTGAATTTCTGGTTCACCACCTGTGGACCCTGTGTGGGTGAGCTTTCAGAGCTGGATGCACTGAATAAGGAGCTTGAAGGAAAAGGAGGAGCGCTGATCGGCGTGAATTCCTTTACACTGGACGGTAATGAGAACGAAATTGCAGAAGCTAAGGACGTGCTGGCAAAGAATGGTGCAGCTTATCAGAACGTGTACTTTGCGTCTGACAGCGAGGCAGGAAAATTTACAATGAATATTTATGCCTATCCGACTACGTATGTGGTTGACCGCAACGGCAACCTGGTAGGTGATCCTATCGTAGGTGCCATCACGGAAAAGAAGCAGAAGAAGATGCTTGAGGAACTGATTGATCAGGCACTTGCAGCCGATCAGCAACAATAGCACATAAGAAACAGCAGGTCATTTTGACCTGCTGCTTTGCAGAGAAGAAAACTTGTCAATAATCTACTTCTTTCTTAACCATCCTCTAAATATACCGCCTTTAATGAATGATACAATAATAAAATAAGCATCAGCAATTAAAATAAACAGAAACGATGGTAGAAGAATACGTGTATATTTTTCTGTAAAAGATATTCTTTTGTTGATTTGTCTGCCCATTTTCGACATATAAAAAAGCACACCGAGATGAAAAAAGATAATTATCAACAGTGCAGTTATCAAATGGTACGTTGCCCCGGACAGAACCCAATTTCCGTATAAAATACCATTGATGAAAACACTGAGAAGAAATATTCCTATTTCAATAAGAAATACAATTCTCAATGCATTAAACATGACCCCGCCACCAATTCCAATACCACCACACCATTGAATATTGCTTCTCATACAGAAATTTTCCATAACAGAAAATAACGGTGTATTTTGTTTTCCTTCAATAAAGCCATTATTTGAAATGATATAGATTTTCAAACTTAAACTATGTTCTTTGAAAAAATCTTCCATATCTTGCAGAAATGCCAATATATGTGAAGGAGGACCGTCCACATACAAAGGCATGGAAAAAACAACTGCGTCAGCATCTGCAAGCTGCTCCAAAACCTTTTGGTGGTTACTTTTATTTCGCAATTTAACAGATACGGATTGGCCTTTGACAAAAACACTTTGCAGTTTTAAAAAGTAACCTGAAGCACTGAAATACTTTTTGGGACTTCCATTTATAAAAACTGTTTTCATGATATGTATTCCACCACTTTCTCCGGGCTGTCGGCAAATATAACCTGTGATTTTTTATATCCATAGTTTAATGCATTTTTACGAGCCGTCAACTCAAAGGACACTTTTTCATTTTGTAAAAAATCACCATATGCAAATATTTTTATTTCCTCATGTGCCCCATAACGGAGCACATGATGCATTTCCTTTCCCCGGTATGTACTGAGTGGTGTTGAAATTCCGATGCTTCTATCAAGAATAGCTTTAACAGCGGGACTATAGGTTCCATAACAATTTTGGGTTATGATAACTAATTCATCTGCTCTTCCTACAAGGCGGCTTATTTCCTTCAGGTTGTCATGAATCATGCATTCAGCAGGATGTTTTGTCCAACAGGAAAAGCACCCTTGACAGCCCGCATATTTTCCATCTGCACAAATTAACCGATTACATTTTGACTGTAACAGTCTTTGAAATTCAATATCTAAATCATGTATGATTATTTTCAAAAAGCTCATCCTTTTATCTGTCTGGAGCATGTGCTGCATATCAACTATTGAAACCACCGCATTCTATATGATTATTTCAGCTTGAAACGTGATACCAGTTCATTCATCGTTGTAGCCTGTGCCGATAATTCCTGACTTGTGGCGGATGTTTCTTCGGCTGTTGCGGAATTGGACTGAACAACCTCGGATATCTGATTAATTCCCTGTTCTATCTGCAGCATCGCCGATGACTGCTCTTTGGATATTTCACTTAATTCCTGAGAGGACTGGGCAATTGCCTTAATACCACTGATAATTGATTCAATTGATTTGGATGCACGTTGTGCTGCTCTGTTACCCGCTTCTACTTCTGCAAGAGAGCTCTCAATCAGCTGGCGTGTATCTACAGCCGACTGCGTACTTTGTTCTGCCAGCTTACGGATCTGGTCTGCCACAACTGCAAAACCTTTGCCAGCTTCTCCTGCTCTTGCCGCTTCTATAGAAGCATTTAACGATAAAAGATTGGTCTGGCTTGCAATATCTTCAATCTCTGAAATAATGTTACCGATATTCTGTGAGGTTTCATTAATTCTATTCATTGCATTCATCATGGATTCCATTTCACCACGACTGTTATCGGCTTCATCTGCATACATACTTGCCTGCTGGTAAGAAGCATCGGTATTTTGGGAAGTCTTGGAAACGCCTTCTGCGATATTCGCAATGGTTGCCTGTAATTCCTGTACAGATGCAGACTGGTCGGTAGCACCCTCTGCCAATGCCTGGGCAGCCTGCGCAAGGTTGCCGGAACCTGCTGATACCTGGTTGGAAGCATCATTAATTTGACTGAGAGTATCATTCATCTGATTATTCATCTGTCTGAGAGCTGTGATAATACCTGCATATTCACCGACATATTTGTCCGGATGCATTGAAGTGACCGCATAATTGCCCGATGACATTTCAGCCAGACAGTAATCAATATCTTCAATGATCAGCTTCAGGCTTTGTGACATATTAGCAGCCATTTTAGCCATTTCACCGACCTCGTCATCAGAATCCACCTTCGGGAATTCGGTAGTCAGATCACCCTGCTCAAAAGTAACAAGACGCTGCTCCAGTGCAGAAACAGGCTCTGCTATTCCCCTTGCTATGAATCTTCCAAATCTGGCGGATATGCTGAATGATATGATCAGTATAAGGATAGCAGCGGCGACCAGTACATATGTTGCAATATTCAGAGCGGTATCCAGGGAATCACCGCTGTTTGTCTTATTATTCAGAAGATCATACATTAGTCCATTTATTTCTTCATAAGCAGGGGCAAGCTCATTCATTGCCTTATACTGTGCCTGCTGACGAGAACTTTCATCGCTCACATTCTTACCTGACTCAATGATCTCTTCATTAAGTTTCCAGTATTCCGTCAACTTGTCATTGATGGTCTGGTATGTACTTTTTGTTGCATCGGTGACCAGTGTATCTTCTACTGCTTCCCACCGGGAAATAAATCCTTCCCTATCATCGTCATATTGACTGAGCAGGTCGTCGATTTCGTCCTGGTTATCATAACCGACAATAGCTCTTGTGTCACTCCGGGAATCCGTGAACAGAATCATTGCCCGTCCAATGTCACCCTGCGGAAAACCATAATACCGCAATGCATATGTATATCTGCTTGAAATTATGAGCAATACAATAATTGCTGCAATCGCAGCTATGCTGGTAATCATGGTTGTGATACGGAAACCTGTTGTGAGCCGCTTTTCAATTCGCATTTCATTAAGTTTTTTCATAATAGATCATCCTTTGCATTTATGATGTAATATATAAAAATTATATAATGTCATACCTTTATTTTCAACATGGGAAAGTATTTTCACATGTTATAAAATGTACAAAAAATCGGTGGGGGTAAAGGAGTTTATTTGTGTATAATAATGAAAAAATGAGAAGATGTCAGGGACGTATTGACGAAGAAAAAAATTTTGATACGACTAAAAAAGTTACAATGCGATAAAAGAAACAGGGATGGTCAGAGTTATGAGCCGGGATATATTTACGTTATTCGGAGAAATGACAACAGAAAATCTGATGGAAATTATTTCAGAGAGCATGGTTGATTTATTTCTTTCAGCAGGAGGATTATAATGCCTTTCTGTGAAAAGAAAAAATAATAGCTGCTCTTCGCCGTTCAATAGCAGAGCAGTATGAGGGATTTGATGTGTACTATCAGCCCATTATGGATTGCACAACAGAAACGATGACCGGTGCAGAGGCGCTTATGAGATTTACCATGATTACAGAAGAGGGGACAGAAGTGATTTCACCGATGGAATTCATTCCACTGCTGGAAGAAACCGGATTGATTATCCCGGCTGGAAGATGTATACTGATGGAGGCAGCAAAAATGTGCTGCGAGATCCGGCAATTTATCGCCGGTTTCCAGATGAACATCAATGTTTCATTTCCTTCAGGGATATTTCTGCGGCAAACCATGTAAAAAAAGTGATTTTATGACTAATTATGTTTATGAGTGAGGAAAATATATATGCAGATCATTATGAATCAGTATATATGCTTTGTTGCGTTGTGGTGTCTTGTGATAAATACCTTTATTGTTTTTTCATCCAGTAATGTGAAGGCTCTCGAACAGAGGGATAAAAAAAAGATGGAAAAGATTATCTATTGTATCACAGCTGTGATGATGCTGGGTGACTTGGACACCTATATGTTTGCAGGTATGAATGCAAAATGGGTGTATTGGAATTTGGAAATTGTGAATTATTCTATGTATTTGTTAAAGTATCTGTATCTGACGGTTTTTACATTATTTATTATGAAAGAAAGCGGCAGATTTGTTAAAGTAAAGAAAATATTATTGGCGTTTTCCATTCTGTGTGGAACCATTGGCATAATCTGCATCTCACTGCCGGACATCAGAAAAGAATTTTACTATATCGGCAGTGATAATTATTTTTACTATAACAGACTTTACGGCATAATCAGGGTTCTGATTATATTAGATGTTTTAGTATTATTAATTGCCCTGCTGTTGGAGAAGAAGCAATATAGTAAAAAAACATTTCACCTGTATCTGGGATATGTTTTCCTACTGGCAGCCACTGCATTTTTTGATTATGTTATTGATACCTGGTATCTGCAGAATCTGGCGATTTTCTTTTCATCCATGATTATTTCTATAGATCATATGACACAGGTTTCAGATCAGTGGTTGGATACCAAAAAAGAATTATTGTTTTCCGAATACAGGGCGAGCCACGATATTATGACAGGCTTATGGAATAAAACCAGTGGAATGGATCAGGTTAGAAACTGTCTGGAAAATATGTTAGAAAATGATGCGGCGGTATTAGGATTTGTGGATATCGACAATTTCAAGTCTGTTAATGACACATACGGACATGGAACCGGTGATTTCTGGATACGTGAAATAGCCGCAGCACTTCAGGAAATGTGCGGTTCGTCAGACATCGCATGCAGATATGGCGGTGATGAGTACATTCTTTTTCTGCAGAATATCGGCAATTTGGATGATTTGACGGAGCGCATTGAAGGCTTCAGAAAAAAGGTTCACGATAAAGCAGCAGAAAGAGAACAGGATGTGCATTGCAGCATTGGACTTTATCAAGTAAAAGGAGCAGGGAAAAAATTAGCTGAATGCGTTATAATAGCGGATGGTCTGCTTTATCAGGCTAAGAAAAACGGAAAAGACACTTACGTAATAGGGTAAAGAAAATGACCAGAGAGGAATTGTATTTAAGCATACTTAATAATATTCAGGATGGTGTGTATTATGTGGATATCCATCGAAAGATTAAATTCTGGAATAAGGGCGCAGAACAGATAACCGGTTATCGGGCAGATGAAATGGTAGGTCTGGATTGCCCGGAATCTAAACTGAATCACATTGATGAGCTTGGCAATCATCTGTGCATCACAGGATGTCCGTTGTTTGCTACAAATATTGATGGTGTTGTCCGCACAGAGAAAGTGTTTGTGAGGCATAAAAACGGATATCGGATTCCACTTCTGACAACCGTATACCCGATCAGGGAGAATGGAGTGATTGTAGGATCTGTTGAAGTGTTTACCCGGAATTCTCCAAAAGCATATGATGATAGTTTAATTGAAAATCTTTCCGAGAAGGCGATGCATGATTCTTTGACCAAACTGCCTAATAGATCTTATCTGGAGAGCTTTTTGCAGTATAAATTGTCTGAATATCAGCGTTTTGGTAAAAGATTCGCATTGCTTTTTGCGGATATCGATCATTTCAGGGTATTTAACAATACCTATGGACATGATATTGGTGATCTGGTTCTGACTGATATTGCGAAGAGCATCATGCATACAATTAAGAAGGATGATATGTTCGGCAGATGGGGCGGCGAAGAATTTGTAGGTATCTTTTCCATAAACAGAAATTATGAAGCATCTATTATTGCTGAGCGGCTGAGACATCTGGTAGAAAACACTGTGGTTATAAATTCAGATGGTCAGGAACTAAAGGTCACTATCAGCGTAGGGGTTACTATACCAAGACATCAGGATACACCTGATGACATCATTAAAAGAGCAGACGGTCTTATGTATCAGAGCAAGCATAATGGAAGAAACATGGTTTCGACTGATGTATCGGCCGAGAATGTCTGATTCTCAATCCAAAGAATGTCTGATTCTCAATCCAAAGAATGTCTGATTTTTAATCCAAAGAAGAATAGGGTGGCACCCGGATAGAAGAGCAATAGTATATGATGATATAATGAAAATATGTAACTATTCAGTACAGGTCGAAGCATTTACTGCTGAGACCGTAAGAAAATGATTCAGTAATGCAAAATCCCATCGGCGAAGCCGATTTGGAATGGATTTTGCATCGTAACTGTGAAGGTACTGAACAGTTACGAAAATATATTGAAAAATATATTGAGAAGGGCTGAAGCAATGCCGGAAGAAACAACACATAAGCGCCGCGTGCGTTATAAGGGAACACATCCCAGAGCATTTGAAGAAAAGTATAAAGAGCATGATCCTGAGAAATATGCCGATACGGTAGCTAAGGTAATCGAGAAGGGGAGTACTCCCGCAGGAATGCATATTCCCATCATGGTAAAGGAGATCCTGGAATTTTTACAGATCCGTCCTGGACAAAAGGGACTGGATGCAACACTTGGCTACGGCGGACACACCCGGAAGATGCTGGAAAAGCTGACAAAGGTGTCAGGAACATCAGAGCTGACTGGTGAAGTTCATATAAAGGATGACGTTCAGACAAAGGGTGATTCATGGAAAAATCCAGAGGAGAATTCGGAGGACAATTCAAGGGATAATCCAGCGGACAATCCAGAGGACAATTCAAGGGACAATCCAGAGGACAACTCAAGGAATAATCCAAAGGACAATTCAGAGGAAGTGCTTAGAGAGAAAGCTCCGGAGGGACATCTGTATGCACTTGATGTTGATCCCATCGAAATTGTAAAGACCGGAGAACGGCTTCAAAAAGCAGGATATGGAGAAGAAATCCTTACGATTCTTCAACAGAACTTTGCCAATCTGGAAACGGTAGCAAAGGAATATGGTCCGTTTGATTTTATGCTGGCGGATCTTGGTGTGTCCTCCATGCAGATTGATGATCCGAAACGAGGATTTTCCTATAAGGCAGACGGGCCGCTTGACCTGCGTCTTGATCCGCAGCACGGGATTCCGGCTTCACAGAGACTTCGGGAGCTTAACAGGGAGGAACTGATCGGAATGCTGGTGGAAAATTCCGATGAACCCTATGCGGAGCAGATTGCATCCGAGATCTGCAAAACATTCAAAAAGGGAGGAAGCATGGATACCACAACGGCATTACGTGAGGCTATTGAACGTGCATTGTGTTTTCTTCCGGAGAATAAAGAAAAGAAGGATATTTTAAAGAAGACCTGTCAACGTGTATTTCAGGCACTGCGTATTGATGTGAACAGTGAATTTGAAGTTCTGGAGGCGTTTCTGAATGCCCTTCCTGAGGCATTGGCAGATGGAGGAAGAGTGGCAATCCTTACGTTTCATTCCGGAGAAGACCGTCTGGTAAAAAAGGCATTCCAGCAGTACTATCGGGAAGGAATTTTTGAAGAGATTGCAACAGATGTCATTCGTCCCACTGCGGAAGAATGCCGTCAGAACGGTCGTGCCCGGTCAACCAAGATGCGCTGGGCCATCCGTGCAGGACGGTAAATTATCTGGTAACAGTACAATCATTTCTATAGGGCGGACACCTGACATAATTTATATGGCGAAGTAACTACATGAGGTAAACTACGCTGCGCGATAGCCTGACTGGGCTGTGGCGCAGCTTTTTTTTACGAAATTATTCTTACCAACTCCGTTTCTGGAGTGATCAGCTGCCATAAGATTTGCAGGAACCATTCTGCCATGAGATTTGTAAGAATCAGTCTGTCATAAGATTTGCAGGAACCATTCTGCCATAAGATTTGCAGGAACCATTCTGCCATGAGATTTGTAAGAACCATACTTCCACAAGATTTGCAGGATCAGTTCTTGACATAATGTATGATACACAGTATACTATATTAAAATAATAGTGTGCGATACACAATACTGTGTGATTAATATTTACATTTTAAGAAACGATAATTTGAAAGATAATTTGAAGGAGGAAATAGGGTGAATTGTGATGAAATTGTTTCAGGATTAATTTTGGAATTCCGAAGAGGAACACTCATCATGGTAGTGTTGGCACAACTGAATAAACCAATGTATGGATATTCACTGGTAAAGGAATTAGAGGGAAAAGGTATTCCGATAGAAGGCAACACATTATATCCTCTACTGAGAAGACTGGAGAGTCAGGGGCTGCTAAAAAGTGAATGGGAAACTGACGCAGCGAAGCCGAGAAAATATTATATCATCACGGAAGACGGGAAGCTGGTTTATAAAAAAATAAAGGCACACTGGGAAAAGTTTTCCCGGTCAATCAATGCGCTTATGGAGGAAGAATAGATGGTAAAAAATGATTTGATCGAGAGATATATTTATGCAGTTACGAAACATATGAAATCTGCCATGAAAAAGGATGTGGCAGCGGAATTAGAGACAATCATACAAGATATGCTGGAGGAACGTTGCGGGGATGTTACTGCAACTGAGCGTGATATCAAGGTTGTCCTGACGGAACTGGGAACTCCGGCTGAGCTTTCTTCGAAATATAAGGGTGAAACCCAGGATTGTCTGATTGGACAGCCATATTACAGTTTATATGTGTATGTACTGAAAATTGTGACGGCCTGCGTCAGTGGGGGAATGCTGCTTGCTCAAATTATGGCAGCATTAACATCGCATACGATTTGGTATATAGCGATCTATCATACTATTGGCGGAATTTTGGGCGGTATATTGACGGGATTTGCATTTGTGACATTGCTGTTTGCATTCTTTTATAAAAAAGGAATCAAGGTGGATGGGTTAAATGATGGAATAGATAATTTGCCGCCTGTTCCACAGAAGCGGAATCGAATTTCGAAAGCAGATGCGATTGTTGGCATTATTTTTTCGGTTATTTTTACAATTGTATTTCTTGTATGTCCACAGATTTTATGCATTGCATTTGTGAAAAACGGGGTCGATGTGTATGAACCGCTTTTTAATCTGGAATACATCAGACAAACATGGTATCTGATTCTTGCATTTGGAATTCTGGGTGTTGCAAAGGACAGTGTGAGACTTATTGATGGCAGCTATACCAAAAGAGTGATGCTTACTACCATGATCACCAATATTATTGATGGTGCATTAACCACCATCTGGTTGTTAAATGATAAGGTTATGAATCAGGATTTTTTCGATGGTATTGAGCATTTGTTCGGAAAAGATGCAGAAGTTATTTCGCAGGTTTTTATACACTTTAACATGGTATTTCTTGCAATCATCATTTTCGCGTTAACAATTGATTGCATTGAGACAGTTGTAAAAACAGTAAAATACAGTCATCAATAGGAAAAGAATTTCAGAAGGATCATAAAGCTCCATTTACAAATAATAGCAGCAGTTTTCCTGATTTTGAGACGGAAATTTTAGAAACTATTAAATGTAAATGGAGCTATTTTACTTAAGCGGGCCGGGTATTTTTGTATTTTCCCACATTTCTTTTGTCATAATGTTTGTATGACAAATCCGGGTCTCATTTAATAAAGGCACAGGAACGGCATCGCAGGTATGATGGTACTGAAAGCCAAGCTTTTCCTGTACTCTTTTTGACTTCTGGTTTCCCTCATAGTAACCACACCAGATCGTTGTCATGCCAAGCTCCTCGAATCCTCTTCTAAGAAGCTCTCTGGCAGCCTCCGGCATATAACCTCGTCCCCAGAAGGGCTTACCCAGCCAGTAGCCTAGCTCACATTCGTCATCACGATTGGTCATGTCTGTGTGCCCGTTGAGCATTAATTCAACCGCACCGATAGCAATATTATTTCCTTTTTCACAGACGGCATAACATTCCGGACCATGAAATACCTGCTCAATTACGTTACGACTTTCTTCGATGCTTTGATGGGCAGGCCACCCGGCAATCGGTCCCACATCGGGATCCCTGGCATATTCAAATAAACTCTCGGCATCTTCTAAAGTCCATTTTCTTAAAATCAGACGTTCGGTTGTCAGCATGAGTGATCATTCCCTTCTGATTATATAATTTCAATGATATAAGATGGCATTAGTATATCATAAGATTTTATATCATAACAGATTTTTTAAGTTGACCTTAGGTAAATGTCAACATCAACATTAATTTAACAATTTGTGAATATTCTTATGCGGCAGAGCCTTCTCAAAAGTTGATTATACAAAAGTTGACCATAGAAAGAAAATGTATTGCATCTATATGTTTTTCGTGTTATGTTTTATAAAAGTAAGTAATTTCTGTGGCATCTATTTATATTTGAAATCAGATAGAGAATTCTGTCAGAAAATTCGAGCCCAAAATTCCACAAAATGATCAGAACCATATTGGGATATTAGAAGTATATCGAAACAATCATACTTGTAATGATATTTACAATGATATCTGCAATGATATTTACAATAATATCTGCAATGATGATATTTACATAATATCTGCAATGATATCTGTATCCTAATGATTGGACTTATATGAAGTTAATTATAACTATATTGAAATGTTTAAAATGATATGGAATATGGAAGGAATTATTGCCATATTCTCCGGTATAGCTATATCAAAAAAAGCAGCGATATATCAACTTTTTAAATCACATCCATTAAAGTACTAATATTATGTGTTGGGGTCAAAAGATATTTTGTCCTTAGCTTGATATCCATGAATTGCTCCGCTGCGAAGCCGCTCCCGCAATTCTCAAACATTCGAAATCCTCTGATTTACTTCATGAATCGTTACTTTCTCATATTTGGCGGGTTCCAAGTTTAAAAGTCTTATCGCACAAGCGCGAACAACTTTTTGACCTTTTGATCCGGATATCATCATATTATTCAGACATAAAATATGAATCGTTCATGCTCAAAATATCTATATTAAAAATATACATCATAAGGGAGTATTATGTCATACGAAGGAATGAAAAATAAAAATCAAAAATTAAAGGAAGAAATTACCGAGTTGCAGCTGAAATTAGGAGAATGTCCGGAAGGGAATCTCAATTGTGTAAACAATAAAGGGTATTATAAGTGGTATTATCATAAAGATAGTATGCAGCTTTATATTCCAAAGAAGCAGCGGAAATTAGCAGAACAGCTTGCAGTTAAGAAATATATGTCAGCACTTCTTGAGGATAAAAAGAGAGAAAAGGAAGCAATAGAGCTGTATTTAAAACATTGTGTTGCGAATGATGGATTGGCAGAAAAGCTCTTGAGTAATAAGGAATATCAAAATTTACTGTCAAATTATTTCCGACCGGTAGATTCATCGTTATCAGAATGGATGCAGGCTTCTTATGAAACAAATAATAAATATCCGGAGCAGAAGATTTTGAAATCATGTTCCGGTAATATGGTTCGATCAAAATCAGAAATGATGATAGATTCAAGTCTCTACATTCACAAGATTCCTTTTCGATATGAGGATACGTTGGCACTGGATGATATTATACTGTATCCTGATTTTACGATCCGGCACCCGAAAACAGGAGAGTATTTTTATTGGGAGCATTTTGGTTTAATGGATGATCCTGTTTATTGTAAAAATACATTTTCCAAACTTCAGCTTTATACAACAAATAATATTGTTCCAGATATTAATCTGATTACAACGTATGAAACCAGGGAAAGACCATTGAGTATGGAGAAGATTGAAAGGATAATCACAGAGCACTTTATAGAATAAGCTATGAAAGGGTCGTTACAGAGTATTTTGCAGAATAAGCTATGAAAGGATCGTTACAGAGTATTTTGTAGAATAAGCTATGAAAGGGTCGTTACAGAGTATTTTGTAGAATAAACTATGAAAGGGTTATTACAAAGTGTTTGCAGAATAATTATAAATGGGGTTATTGCGGAGGGATTTCATTTCATTTTTTCCAGATCATTTTCAGATAAGGACAAGTAATTGGACATAAACAAGGTAATTGTGAGAAATATGTCCAAAAATAATTAGCAGTCAGGGAGAGGAGATAGGAGTTGATAGTGAAATTGGACATAATGGAGCAAATAGAAAGATATATGTCCAAAAACAAGCCACAGCAGAGGAAATTCAAGAAGCTATGATGAGAAAAATGGACATAAAGAAGTAAAAAGCAGGAAATATATCCAAAATCAAGGGAAATCAGGAAACAAGTGATAGAGTGTATGGGAGATATTGGACATAATGAAGCTTCAAGAGGTGAAAATATCCAAAAACAAGCCACAGCAGAGGAAATTCAAGAAGCTATGATGAGAAAAATGGACATAAAGAAGTAAAAAGCAGGAAATATATCCAAAATCAAGGGAAATCAGGAAACAAGTGATAGAGTGTATGGGAGATATTGGACATAATGAAGCTTCAAGAAGTGAAAATATCCAAAAACAAGCCACAGCAGAGGAAATTCAAGAAGCTATGATGAGAAAAATGGATATAAAGAAGCAAAAAGCAGGAAATATATCCAAAGTCAAGGGAAATCAGGAAACAAGTGATAGAGTATATGGGAGATATTGGACATAATGGAGCTTCAAGAAGTGAAAATATCCAAAAACAAGCCACGGCAGAGGAAATTCAAGAAGCTATGATGAGAAAAATGGACATAAGGAAGAAAAAAGCAGGAAATATATCCAAAATCAAGGGAAATCAGGAAACAAGTGATAGAGTGTATGGGAGAAATTGGACATAATGGAGCTTCAAGAAGTGAAAATATCCAAAAATAAGCCATGTCGGAGGAAATTCAAGAAGCTATGATGAGAAAAATGGATATAAAGAAGCAAAAAGCAGGAAATATATCCAAAATCAGACCATAGCATAGAAACCAGCATAAATAGGAAAGCTACAATGGAAAAGACAACAGCGTGAGTGGAGGGGGGGACAAAATTCTGGACACAACAGAGTAAACACAACAGCGCAAAGACAACAGCGCAAAGGCAGCAGCGTAAACACAACAGCGCAAAGACAACAGCGCAAAGGCAACAGCGCAAAGACAACAGCGTAAACCCAACAGCGTAAACCCAACAAAAAACCCCTGCACATCAACCGATGTACAGGGGAAACCTGCAAATTTAAGAGTTTGTCAAGTAAAGTGTGTAAAGTAAAGTGTGTAAAGGTCTGCAGGTACTTACTGAACGCTTACAGAAGTGATGTGAGGGTTAACACCTTCATACCAGTATAAGAAGCCTTCCATGTCAACAACATCGCCAACCTTGAGGTTCTGTACTGCCTTGTAAACATCACTGTCCTTATCGCACAGATAAGATTCAACCGTGAAGGTGTAGGTATTTCCGTCAAGGGATACATTGAAGTATAAGTCATCGCCTTCTGTACCGGAACCATCCCACTTGTAAAGGAATGCATCACCGGCATCGTTAGCAGCTTCTACGGTCATACCCTTGAAGGATACGAACTGGTTCTGGTAATCAATTAATTCGTCCTTGCCAAGTAAATCGGTAACATCCTTAGCATCAGCAACGAAAGTATCGGTATCTTCGATTTCGTAAGTAGCATCAGTGATTTCTACTTCACCGGACCATTCGGACTTGAAACCGGTAACTTTGATTTTGGTTCCGGGAACAAGCTTGTCATAATCTTCCTGAGAGCAGGGAAGGTTGTAAACGAAGAAAGCACCGTCCTGATTCTGGGTGTAGAAGGTAGCCTGTCCAACACCGTTGTCTTCCCACCAGGCCTGCTTAGCCTGTACATAAGTTTCGACACAAACCTCGGTATCAACAGCAGCAGCAACATAATCTGCGTAGCTCATAACGCCTTCAGCAGTAGCAGCGTTTTCGGTGTCAGCCTCTGCTTCAGCTTCAGCAGTGTCAGCTTCAGCAGTATCTTCTGCTTCTGCAGCGTCTTCTTCAACAGCTTCAGTAGCATCTTCTACTTCGGTAGCAACTTCTTCTGTTGTATTCTCTGTAGTCTTGGAGCAGCCTGCTGCTACAAGTACAAGAGAAAGTGCGAGTGTTACAAGTAATGATTTTTTCATAAAAACTCCTCCTAAATAGATGTGCTATCACACCTGGTGATAACTTCATTAGTAAAAGTCCTTTCGGCAATACATCGGGTAATATGCATACCTGATATTGTGCATAAGAACTTTTGGTTGCAACTGATAAGGTTGATAAAACTTTATCAATTAACTGCAATTCACATTATACCTTAATATTCTGATAAATCAATGGTGAATTTGCCTATTTTTCCGCTTTTTCAACGCTTCGGATATAACATATAGTAAAATTCCTGCCCATGTAACGGCGAGAGCAGTCAGCAAAAGCACTGCTGTCTGGGGCAAAGGTCCTAAATCCGTCTTGCCGGCAGAGCTCATATTCTTCTGATCAAGACGGTAAAGGGAGGTTACGTCCTCAAACATTTTCTGCATAAAAGCATCATCTACCGTCTGTTTCCGGCGGGTGGATTTTGTAACAATTTCGATCATCTGGCCGGCTGCGTCACGAAGGGAGGCAGAGCCATTGAATACCGGAGTTACAAAGGTGTGATCCGTATTATCAAGCAAAAGCCTGGAAGCCTTGATCTTCACATCGTAGTGCACATTGTTATCCTCACCGGCACGGGATAAATAATCCTGATATTCAGCAGAATCCTGAGCCTTTGAAGTAACAGGCACATAACCTTCGGTTTCGGAATATGCGATCTGCACGTCATTGGTAAGCAGATACTGGGTGAACAGCCAGGAAGCAAGCACTTCCTGTGAATCCTTCTTGTTGAAGACGCAGACGGAAGGTCCCTGGGAAATCATCTGCGGATTTTCCGGGTTAAACTGCGGGATCATCATAACTTCGGTGTCGAAGTCAATGAGAGCATCTTCACTGATGTCGGAAAGCGGGGCATGGGTTCCCATCCAGGTAGCACCGGCAGTTGAGTCAATGGCGAAAACACATTGCCCTGCATTCAGGAAGTTCGCCGGATAACTGGAAATCTTGAAGGTGGAAAAGGCTCCTGTTTTCGCATGGGAAGCAATGGTATAAAGCAGCTCTGTGGTAGTATCGTTAAAAATTTCAATATCGCCGTCAGCGGTCGAATAACCGGCGCCCTTTTGCTTCAACATCTGGATCATCATGTTGTCGGTGGACTTGTCAATAAAGGGAATCATGACCTTCTGACCGTTAAGGGCAAAGGTTCCATCCGCATTCTGCTTCGTCGCAGCCTCAGAAACCTCCCAGATGAAATCCCAGGTCAGGGTTTCCGGCAGGGTATAACCAAGCTTTTCCACATAGGTCTTATTGATATAGCAGGCTTCCGTGGAGCGCATATAAGGCAGGGCATAATAATGACCGTTAAACTCACATTCCTTCAGAAATTTCGGAATGATCTCCTCCTGTGTTGGACCGTCGAAGAGAAGCTCCGAACCGTCCAGCCCGTATTTTTCATTGGTAAAAAGAGTATCTAACGGAACCACGACGTTGCTTCCGGTGAGGTAAGTGGCAATGTGATCCGGATAGGTAATGCAGACGTTGGGGGTGGTGTCCGTTGCAATGTTCGTGATGACATCGTTATAAATCTTGCCATAATCCGTATAGAGACGTAAGTTTACGGTAATATTGGGGTACAGCGCCTCGAAATCCTCAATCGCTTTCTTGTAGATTTCTGTCTGGGTTTTATTCGTATCATTCTTTGCCCAGAAGGTGATTTCATAATTCCGGGAGGTGTCGAAGTCTTCCGGAACGGTGAAGCCACTCTGCCCTCTGGAGCCGTGACAGCCGGTAAGTCCCAGGGCACCGGCAATCAGAGAAGTCGTAAGCAGTAATTTTCCAATGGTATGTTTTCTCATCCCTTTGTACCTCCTCTCGATACACCTGCCATGACCTTTTTACGGAAAATCAGGAACAATACAATAAGCGGCAGGGAGATAACCACAACCGCAGCCATCATGGCGGGGATGTTCTCACGTCCGAAGCCGTTTTCACGGATTTCCTGAATGCCGTTGGAGACCAGATAATAGTTCGGATCATCGGTAATCAATCGAGGCCATACATAGGAATTCCAGCATTCAATGACCTTCAGGATAATGATGGTAATGAGGGTCGGGCGGCAGATCGGGATCATGACCTTACGCAGATAGCGCAGATCCGAGGTGCCATCCACCTTGGCGGCATAATAAAGCTCGTCCGGGATCTGGGCGAAATTCTCTCGCAGCAGATAGATATAGAAAACCGAGGTCACGGACGGCAGAATCAGTCCTAAAAAGCTGTTGCGCAGATCAAGGTTTGTGATGGTGACAAAGTTCGTGATGATGACAAGCTCATTCGGAATCATCATTAAGGACAGGAACAGGGCAAAGGCAAGGTTCTTTCCGCGGAATTCCAGTCTCGCAAAGGCAAATGCCGCAAGAGTGATCACGATCAGCATAATCGCTGTAGTAATCACAGTAAAAATCAGGGTGTTCCATAAATATCTGCCCAGAGAAACCGTGGTAAATGCATCGATGTAATTCTGCATTGTCGGTGACAGGGTGAAGAATGACGGAACGTATTCACTGTTGTAGGAACTGTAGCTTTTTACGGAGGTCAGGATCATCCAGTAAAAAGGAAACAGAACCATGACCGCCCAGAGGATCAGCAGGGTATAAATGACAACATTTCTGACAATGCCTTTTGCTTTGGCAGATTTTTCAAGCTTTTCGTAGTCCATGGCAGTGTCCTCCTTAATAATATACATGCTTTTTGCTGACCAGCAGATTAATGCAGGTAATGGTCAGAACAATGGTAAACAGGATGATGGCGGCTGCCGATGCATAGGAAGGATAGCCACCGCTGTTACCGTAAAGCATGTCGTAAACATAGCCGACGATGGTGTTCATTTCAGCGGCATTCAGATCGGTACCGAACAACGCAACGGCGTCACTGTAGGCCTTGAATGCACCGATGAATCCGGTGATGACCAGATAAAAAATCATGGGAGAGATCATCGGAAGGGTAATCTTACGGAAGATCCTCGTACGTGAGGTGCCATCCACCCTGGCGGCATTGTAATAGGTCTGGTTTACCGAAGCCAGTGCGCTTGTCAGGATCAGAATTTTAAAGGGAAGAACTACCCATATGGTGTAAAAACAAAGCACGAACATTTTTGCCCAGTAGGGACCATCAATGAAATCCACGGAATGTCCGCCGAAAGCCTGGATCAGAAGATTCACCATTCCATCTGTGTAGGCGGTCTTTTTGAACAGAATCATAAATACCAGACCGACAGCCAGGGTGTTTGTTACATAAGGCAGAAAGTAGATTGTTTCAAACAGCTCCTTCAAGGGTCTGATGGAGCTTAAGCCAAGCGAAATGAACAGTGCAAGGAGCGTGGACACCGGAACGGTGATGATAACCAGGATAAAGGTGTTCTTAACCGCCTGCAGAAAATAGGTATCATGCAGCACATAGGAATAGTTATAAAGTCCGACGCCAAAGTAGGTCTGGGATGCGGAATTATAGCCTTCCTCAAAGGAATATACAAATACATCAATTAAAGGATAAATCATAAATACACAAAGAAACAGGAACGCAGGCAGCAGATAAAGCCACCCCTTGAGGTTGTTTTTTTCTATCATGTCGGGAATCTCCTTCCTTATCCAACCGATAAGTGATTATAAGGTATACAGGCTGCAGAATCAGGATCCGGTGTAGGGAATCCTTTCCTGCGTATCCTTATGGAACAAAAATACCTTATTGGACTTCAAATCAAAGGAAACAACCAAAGAGCCGGTGTCTACGGAGTTCTCAGCACTGATAATGGAACGGATGGTGGCATTTTCGGACTCTTCTTTGGTAGAAACGACACTTACGTCACGTCCCATGACTTCAATACGGCTCAGATTACAGTGGAGCGCACCGTTTTCGTTGAGGATAAAGCCCTCAGGACGAACACCAACCCAGACCTCCTGGTCCGGAATATTTCCTGCCTTAAAAATGGCATCCTTTCCTATATATAAGGTGTGCTCCTTCACTTGTCCACGGAAAACATTAATCGGAGGAGTCCCGAGGAACTTCGCAACGAACAGATTGGCAGGATTGTCATAAACCTCCTGCGGCTTTCCGATCTGCTGGATCACGCCCTCTTTCATGACAATGATCATATCGGAAATACTCATGGCTTCTTCCTGATCGTGGGTGACGAAGACCGTTGTGATTTTGGTTTCACACTGGATCCGGCGCAGCTCCTCACGGGTCTGTAGGCGGAGTCGGGCATCCAGATTGGATAAAGGCTCGTCAAGGAGAAGAACCTTCGGCATTTTTACTAACGCACGGGCAATGGCAACACGCTGCTGCTGACCGCCGGAAAGCTCACTGGGCTTACGATCCATCAGCATTTCAATCTGAACAAGCTTTGCAGCCTCTAATACGCGGCGGTTCATTTCCTCTTTGGAGAGCTTGTCCTTTCCTTTTAAATTTTCAAGAGGAAACTGGATGTTCTGCTTTACTGTCAGATGCGGGTACAGGGCATAGTTCTGGAAAACCAGTCCGACGCCTCTGTTTTCAGCAGGAAGATTAGTTACATCATCCTCTCCGAAGAAAATTTTGCCTTCACTTGGCTTTAACAGACCACTGATTAAGTTCAAAGCAGTACTTTTGCCACAGCCGGAAGGACCGAGAAGTCCGATCAGCCTGCCGTCCGGAATTTCAAAGGAAAAATCGTTGACGGCAATGATATCCTCGCGGACTTTTTTGTTGCGGTTAGGAAATCTTTTCGTTAAGTGCTCTAATACAATTTTCATAGGGTCCCCCTTTTCTTAAATCCCGTAGGAATCTCGTAAGTCGCTGGAAATGTGGTCCAGATCCGGATAAATGGATCCCTCCGTGATGCCGAACACCCGCAGGCTGTCGATGAAGTATTTCTTGCGCTCACATGGAATAATAATCTTATATAAGGTATTCTCATCACAGATATCTTCGAGTCTCTGCAGAGAATTGTGTACGGTGAAGTTTGACTGCTGTGCATACATACGCAGGTTGTTGTCGGTAGAGCTGCAGGCGAGGATGCGGTCGGCAACCTCCGGATTGTGATGATTGTGCTTGAAGGCCGGCAGCAGCATTTCCTGTGTGGTGTCCGCGTCAATCGGATAAATACAGTGTCCGAAGCCCTCCCGTTCATTGAGCCGCGCCGGAACCAGAACCCAGACGCACGCATCCAGCGTCGGCTGTACCTTATAGGTTTCGGTTGCAAAGAAGGATGCAATCAGCGGTGACTGGCTCCAGTCCAGCATCCGTGTAGGAAGTCCGTAGTGCTGCATAATGGAAACCCAGGCAGCGTAGTTATGTTTTTCCGGGGGATTCTTCATAATCTGTCTTGCCCGGATATAAAAATCGTTGGTGATGTAACGCTCCACGTCAATCCGCTTCTGGCTCCGCTGAATCGAAGGGATTAAGGACAGCTCTGAATTCTCTTCGCCGCGATACCACAGCTTCAACCCATGCTTTTGGGTCAGGCCGCTTACGAAATGAAGCAGCTCATCCATGGTATGAATATCCTGAATGATCATGATCAAGTACCTCGTGTAATAAATAATAAACAATACCAGTCTGATTATAGGCTATTTCCATGCATTTCACAAGTCGGAAGTCGATAAGGAATTGTGTTTCTTACGATTTTATATTATGATGTAAGGAGTGCAAAGAAAAACAAGCGGCTGCGAAGCAGACATTTGTTTTTCTGCACTCCTTAACGAGCATGCGTCTGTCGGAGACAGACAGGGAGTGCGAAGCACGGGCATGCGAGTATGAAAAGCACAGGAACCAAGCGGCTGCGAAGCAGACATTTGTTTTTCTGCACTCCTTAACGAGCATGCGTCTGTCGGAGACAGACAGGGAGTGCGAAGCACGGGCATGCGAGTATGAAAAGCACAGGAACCAAGCGGCTGCGAAGCAAAGGAAACCTATGGAAGCAAGAAAAGTAAGCGATTCGCAAATGGAAATGATTTATCTTATAAGGCCGGAGCATCTGAACGGAGCCGGCAGATTGTTTGGCGGTAAGCTTGTGGAATGGATGGATGAGCTTTCAGCACTTGTGGCGATCCGTCACTGCAGAAGGGATGTGACAACCGTTGCCATTGATAATCTGCGGTTTATGTGTCCGGCTTACCAGAGGGACATGGTGGTTTTAATCGGAAGAATCACGCATGTGGGAACGACATCCATGGAGGTGCGTGTGGATGTTTATATTGAAGATATGAATGGCATGCGCCATCCGATTAACCGCGCCTATTTTTCAGTGGTTGCGATGGATGAGAATGAACGTCCGGTGGAGGTTCCGGGAATTGTGATTGAGACAGAAGCCCAGAAGGCAGAATGGGAAGCCGGTGAGAGACGCCGGGAAATGCGTCTTCAGAGGAAGAAGGAAGGCTTCTGACAGATTCGATGGAAAAGCAGACTTGGAATTGTGCAGCGCATAGCAATGCAGCAATTCGGATGCATTAATGGGTGGCAAAATTTACTTTTGATACTCATATCATTATGATAAGGAATGAATAATAAGGGAAGGATGGAATTCAGGAATGAAATACGATGTGATCATCATTGGAGCAGGTCCGGGAGGGATTTTTTCTGCATATGAGATGGTACAGCGCAGTAAAGATGTAAAGATTGCAGTTTTTGAGGCAGGTCATGCGCTTGATAAGCGTCACTGCCCGATTGACGGAGTGAAGGTAAAGAACTGCGTGAACTGTAAGAGCTGCTCAATCATGAGCGGCTTTGGAGGAGCAGGTGCTTTCTCCGATGGAAAATATAACATCACCAACGCATTCGGCGGAACCCTATACGAATACATTGGCAGAAGCCAGGCGATTGATCTGATGAAATATGTGGATGATATTAATATGAAGTTCGGCGGTGAGGGGACGAAGCTGTATTCGACCTCCGGAACGGCCTTTAAGAAGATCTGTCTGCAGAATAAGCTGAATCTGCTCGATGCTTCCGTACGTCATCTGGGAACGGATATTAACCTGATTGTATTGGGAAATCTTTATGCAGAGCTTAAGGATAAGGTGGACTTTTATTTTGATACACCGGTTCAGACGGTAAAGGCGCTCAACGAAGGATATGAGGTGGTCTGTGAAAACGGATCCTATTATTCCGATAAATGCATCATTTCCGTCGGACGAAGCGGAAGTAAGTGGATGGAGCAGATCTGCAAGGATTTACAGATCAATACCAAGTCGAACCGTGTCGATATCGGTGTGCGTGTTGAACTTCCGGCGGTTATTTTTTCCCATCTGACGGATGAACTTTATGAAAGCAAGATCGTGTACCGCACTGAAAAATTTGAAGATGCGGTCCGGACATTCTGTATGAATCCACATGGTATCGTGGTAAATGAAAATACCAACGGCATTGTTACGGTAAATGGACACAGCTATGAGGGTGCCGACAAGCAGACGGAGAACACGAACTTCGCACTGTTGGTTTCCAAGCATTTCTCTGAGCCGTTCAAGGACAGCAACGGATATGGTGAAAGTATTGCAAGATTGTCCAATATGCTGGGCGGAGGCGTTATTGTACAGCGTTTCGGAGATCTTGTAAGGGGACGAAGAAGTAACGCAAAGAGAATCGAAGAGGGACTTGTGGAGCCGACTCTTTCTGCAACACCGGGGGACTTAAGCCTGGTACTTCCGAAGCGTATTCTGGATGGCATCATCGAAATGATTTATGCACTGGACAAAATCGCACCGGGTACGGCAAACGATGATACGCTTCTGTATGGTGTGGAAGTGAAGTTCTATAATATGGAAGTAGAACTGGATGAACATCTGGAAAGCTGTCACAAGGGACTGTACATCATCGGAGATGGCAGTGGGGTGACCCATTCCTTATCCCATGCATCCGCAAGCGGTGTTTATGTCGCAAGACAGATTGTGCAGTAGTTAAGTAAGGTAACCGTGAAGGGACAGAACGGTTGTGAGGAGGAGCAGTATGAGTAGGAAAAAGCAGTCACAGTATGACCGCATGACCGGGCAGCCGATAGAAAAGCTCATTTTGGAGCTGGGTCTGCCGACAACGATCAGTATGCTGGTTACCAATCTTTATAATATGGCAGATACTTATTTTGTCGGGACACTGGGCACCTCTGCGAGCGGGGCGACCGGAGTCGTGTTTGGGCTGATGGCGATTCTGCAGGCTTTGGGATTCATGTTCGGAAATGGGGCGGGAAGCATTGTCAGCCGGAGACTCGGAGCCAAGGACGTGGAAGATGCCAGACGGTATTCCGCAACAAGCTTTTATGCAGCATTGCTCTCTGGTATACTGGTGCTTGTTTTGGGATTGTGCTTTCTGACGCCGTTAGTGAGGCTGCTTGGAAGTACAGATACCATTCTTCCTTTTGCCAGGGGATATGCGTTTTATATTCTGCTTGCAGCACCGGCTATGGTGAGCAGCTGCGTGATGAACAACATCCTGCGCTATGAAGGACGGGCATTTTTTGCCATGATCGGACTTACGAGCGGTGGGTTTTTAAATATTTTTCTGGATGCCTATTTCATCCGGGTGCTGCATATGGGAATTGAAGGAGCCGGACTTGCAACTGCAATCAGCCAGTATCTTTCCTTTGGAATCCTGCTTAGTATGTTTTTGCGGAAAAAGACGCAGACAACATTTGCGATCCGTTATATCAGTTTTACGATTAAGACGCTAGGTGAGATCGTGACCACAGGACTTCCGAGTCTGGCACGTCAGGGACTTGCCAGCATTTCCACGATGATGCTGAATCATGCAGCAGGTGTTTACGGGGATGCCGCGATTGCTGCCATGAGTATTGTAAACCGGATCAGTATGTTTATTTTCAGTGTCGGACTTGGCATCGGTCAGGGCTTTCAGCCGGTTGCGGGCTTTAATTATGGTGCCGGTAAGTTTTCGAGGGTAAAAAAGGGATTTTATTTTACATGGATCTTTGGAACGGTGATGCTGGGTGTATTTGCCATGGTCGGCTTTTTTACGGCAGGAACGGTTGTGGCATGGTTCCGGAATGATCTGCAGGTCATTGCCATTGGAATTCCGGCGATGAGGGCGCAGTGTCTGGCACTGTTTTTCGCTCCGTTCAGTGTCTGCAACAATATGCTGTTCCAGAGTATCGGATATAAAAGGAATGCAACCTTTTTGTCAACATTACGAAACGGATTGTGTTTCATTCCGCTGATTCTTGTGATGCAGGCATTTCTTGGAATTGCCGGAGTGCAGTATGCGCAGGCGGTGGCGGATGTATTGGCCGGGCTGATCTGTATTCCCTTTACAGTCGCTTTTTTCCGGAAGCTGCCGGCAGACCGGGAAGGATGAAAAAGGCAGAAGTAGTCCGGATATTATAATATAAATATAAAGCACAGAAAATGTGTAAAGGATGCGAAAGGAGAGAAAAGGTGAAAAAATCAATCTTTTCAGGGAACACGTTAAAAAGAGGAATCAGTGCATTACTGGCAGTATGCACGGCAGCAGTGTTGTTTTTATCCCCATCCATGGGAATGGAAGCACAGGCGGCAGGAAAGGGTGACCTATCATCGCAGGCCTGTCAGCTGGTTGACCGCAAGACAATCGAGTATCTGGCAAACTTTAGTACCCTGCCATTTTCCGATGATGGGATGTTCTATCTTTATCAGTTAAAAACCTATGAATATGCTATTCCGGATGAGGCAGCTCCTGTTGCATCCTGTGAGCAGTCATTGAATACGGTGATACATTTTCCGCTGGATTCTACCGCATCGAATGGCAGACTGTATGCGAAGTTTGCTTTGGTGGTATTACAGGGCGGCAGGAAGGTGATGATCGGCAATCCACAATACATCAGTAATCCGGAAATGATGGCGACATCCTCCCGGCGTGTGCTTCGTCCGGCAAAGTCCACGCAGGGCATTGAGACGACCAATATCATCATTAACGGAAGCGGAACCGGCAATGTTCCGGTAACGCATGTCAACCGTACCGCACAGATTCTGGTCGGGGCAGGAACGGTTGTAACGCATCCTAAGGCAAGTGACGAAGTAAAGGATCCGCATCCGTGGGATCATACCTATTATATGATGAATGCAGCCAATGATGAAGGAATTGCAGGACTGGTGAAGGATCTGCAGAACTATGCAGCCAATTCCAGGGCACAGGATTTCATCATCGGAAACGAAGTGAATGAAAGAAAATGGAACTATATGAACTGGACGGACTGGAATTCCTTTGTCAGAGAGTATACCCAGGCCTTCCGAGTATGCTATACGGCGATCAAGAGTGTGAATGCACAGGCCAATGTTTATGTGAGTCTTGACCAGTGTTGGGACCGGAACCGTCCGACCAGTCATCCGGAATATTATTCGTATATTGATGTCAAGGATTTCCTGATTAAATTTAACAACAACATCAGCAGTACCGGAAATATTGACTGGTGTCTTGCCATTCATCCGTATACCGTCCCGCTTACCTATGCAAAGTTCTGGGATATGTCCGGTGTAACGGTAGAGACGCCGGAATACTGCCGTTCCCAGGTGGCCAATAATCATATGGTAAGCTTCCAGAATGTAACGGTAATTACCGACTTTATGAGTAAGCCGGAATATGCAAACCGTTCCGGACAGGTACGTGACATTATTGTAAACGAATTTGGTGTGAGCGCTACACAGGGTGAGGACGTGCAGATTGCTGCCTTGTGTGCAGCCTTCTATTCCTTTGAAAAGAATCCATATATCACCCAGGTGATTTATCTGGATAATTTGGGTGATGGTGTGGACTCCCGTCTGTCCGAGCGCGGATGGGCGGCCTTTAACAGCTTTGGTACACAGGAAGAAGCCGCTTATATGGACTGGGCAAAGCAGTATATCGGCATCAGCGACTGGTCGAAGGTGATCCGCTAGGATGGCATTTACTTAAAACTGGACTTTTACGCAGATTATTTTGGTGGTCACAACAGAGGGTGTGAGCCTGAAAACATAAGCGATCCCCAAAGCCCCAAAGAAGCGAGTAAAATGGGCCTGAGAAAGAAAAAAAGATCAAAAAAGCCCGGAAACGAGGAGAAAATGATATGAATCCCGCAGCAATGTTTAAAATTATGCAGGCAAAAAATACATTCACAAAGAATCATCCGAAATTTGAAGCTTTTCTCAAAAATGTGATGGCGAATAAGATTGTGGAGGGGACGGTGATCGAGGTATCGATCCAGCGCCCCGGCGAAGAAGCAATTACAACAAATATCCGTGTGCAGCAGTCAGATCTTGATCTGGTGCAGAGCCTTAAGGAGTTAGGACAGCCATGAGAACGATACCCTGTAATCCCAATGCCCAGCCGGAAGTAAAGGAAGTGCTGGAATATTTATCACAAATTGAAGGAAAAGGAATTCTGACCGGTCAGCATACCCAGACGATGGAACAACCGGAAATCTGGAGAATTGAGAAGCTTACCGGAAAGCTCCCGGCAATCTGTGGCTTCGAGCTGTTATCGTATTCCCCGAATATCCGCAGGGAGACGGCAGATGAAGAGTGCCTGAAGGAAGTGGACGAGAATACCGGTACACTGGAAAAGGCATGGGAATGGGCAGAACGTGGCGGACTTATGACTTTTACCTGGCACTGGTTTTCCCCGCTGGGAGGAAACGATAAGTCCTTTTATGCAGAAAAAACCGATTATGATGCTTCCAGGGCAGTGATTGACGGAACCCCGGAAAACGAGGCTCTGTGTCATGATCTGGATCATATGGCAGATATTTTACAGCCCTTTTGCGACCGGCACATCCCGATTCTGTGGCGTCCGTTTCATGAATCGGAAGGAGACTGGTTCTGGTGGGGAGCAAAGGGACCGGAAGTGGCGGCAGAACTGTTCCGTTTTATGTTCCGTTATTATACACAGCAGTATCATCTGGATAACCTGATCTGGGTGTGGAATTCTCCGCTTCCGGAAGGCTATGTGGGAGATGAATATTGCGATATTATTTCGAGAGATCTCTATACGGAGCCACATGTGCACGGAGCCTATGAGAAGCAGTACAAAGAACTTCGGAAGGTGACGAAGCAGGAGAAAGGTGCAGCCCTTGGCGAAATCGGGATTCTTCCGGATCCGGAGGCTCTTATGGAGAAAAAGGTACCGTGGCTGTGGTACATGACCTGGAGCTTTGATTTTGCTTTGAATGAGAAGTTTAATTCTGATACAGCACTTAAGAAATTATATGAGAGCAGTTATGCGATTGATCTTGAAACATTCAGGAAAAGGAGGAGGTAATCATGCCGCAGAAGGCAACGGTAGATAAGCTGCTGGCAGAAAGCTTTAAGGAACTGGTAGCCGTTACACCGGTGGAAAAGATTACAATCAAAGAAATTACCGATAAAGCGGGTGTGATCCGACCGACTTTTTACAACCATTTTCAGGACAAATATGAATTGCTGGAATGGATCATCCGGACAGAAATTCTGGATCCGATCCTTCCCCTGTTTCAGGGAGGATTTATCCGCGAAGGATTTACCCTTGCCTTTCAGAATATGGAAAAGGACAAAGACTTTTATAAGAAAGCAAGCAGGATGGAGGGACAGAATTCTTTCCGGGCGATTATTGAAAACTGCATTAAAGAACTGCTTTGTGAATTCATGAAGGAGCAGGTAGGAGAAAATGCCAAGCTTCATAACTGGATGCCGACCGACTATCTGGCAGAATACTATGCACAGTCCTTAAGTTATGTGGTACAGCGCTGGCTGGAATCCGACCTCGCCCTTCCAGCCTCCGAAATTGCCAACCTCTACTACTACATTCTCAACAACTCCATGGAAGAAATCCTCGCAAAGATGCGATAGCAATGAGCAGGGCAGTCATGGAACAAGTCCGTCCGGGGAACCAAACAGACAAGGGTCTGCTTGGTTCCCCGGACGGACTTGTTTCATGATGTCGGGCGAATGCCCGACAACTCGAAAACACGAAGTGATTTCGAGTCTGCCCGTGGCTGCATCACTCAATGTATCAATGAATCCGGGGAACCAAACAGACAAGGGTCTGCTTGGTTCCAGGACGGACTTGTTTCATGATGTCGGGCGAATGCCCGACAACTCGAAAACACGAAGTGATTTCGAGTCTGCCCGTGGCTGCATCACTCAATGTATCAATGAATCGGGGAACTTGCGCGAATTGTTATTGGCCTGGTTTCCCAGCCGGACTTCTTCCATGATGTTGGTAGAACAGTAGGTTCCGGCCGTATAGGAATGACAGAACCTAAGTTGTAAAAGTACCGCTCAGAGTAAGTGAACGAAACACAAAGCGGTAAAAAGATTTCCGGACAGCGGAAAATGATAATAAACATACCGCCTGAAAGATAAGCAGGAGATGTTAAGCGGTAAAACCCAGGTCAGATATAGAAAGCAGACTAAATAAGTACCGCCTGGGTTATATGGGCGGAATGGAAAGCGGTAAAAGGGTTTCCGGACAGCGGAAAATAACAGTAAATCTACCACCTAGAAGATAAAAAGTAGATAGCAAGCGGTAAAAAGATTTCCGGACAGCGGAAAATAACAGTAAATCTACCACCTAGAAGATAAAAAGTAGATAGCAAGCGGTAAAAAGATTTCCGGGCAGCGGAAAATAACAGTAAATCTACCACCTAGAAGATAAAAAGTAGATAGCAAGCGGTAAAAGGCTTCTGGGGCATCGAAAAATAATGACAAATATACCGCTTGGAAAGTGAAAAGGAGATATGGGGCCACCCCATTTATACAATTCCTCTCAAATGTATATTTTCCATAAACACACCTCCTACATCTGTCTGGTTCGCGTAAACGAACCACATCAAATTGTATAATTCTTACAAACAATTCTCCCAAATTGAATCTGCCACTCCTCCTTTTTCTTCTTTATGATACCCGATAGAAGATAGAAAGAAAAATGTAACGGTAAAGACATCAAACAGTTACAGAAAATCAAGGAAATCCTTGAAAAGGAGGCTTTATGAAGAAGTTTGCAAAAGGGATAGTCAAATGCAGAGGGATGATTCTGATCATTGCCATTGCATTGCTGATTCCGTCAGCCATTGGTTACTTCAATACCAGAATCAATTACGATGTATTAACGTATCTTCCCAAAGACATCGAAACCATGGTGGGCCAGGACATTCTGCTGGATCAGTTTGGCGTTGGAAGCTTTTCCGTGTATATCGTGGAAGGAATGGATGCCAAGGATGTTTCTGCCCTAAAAGAAAAAATTGAACAGGTTGATCATGTAGATTCGGTGCTGTGGTATGACAGTTTTATGGATCTGAGCATTCCGATGGAGATGCTGCCGGATGAAATTTATGATGCTTTTAATAATGCATCGACAGACAGTACGATGATGTTCATTCTGTATGACACCGGAATGTCAGCAGATGAAACCATGGATGCGGTAGCCGAAATCCGGAAGCTTTCCAATGAGCAGTGTTTCTTAAGCGGAATGTCGGCGATTGTTACGGATACCAGAGACCTGTCGAATAAAGAAACACCGATTTATGTCTGTATTGCGGTCATCCTGTCCACGATCGTTCTTTCCCTGACCATGGATAGTGCATTGATTCCGTTGTTTTTCCTTTTAAGTATAGGATTTTCCATTATCTATAATCTTGGAACCAACATCTTTTTAGGAGAAATTTCTTATATTACACAGGCTCTGACCGCAGTCCTGCAGCTCGGTGTCACGATGGACTATTCCATCTTCCTCTGGCACAGCTATCAGGAGCAGCAGCTGACGCATCCGGACAAAAAGAAAGCTATGGCAGAAGCAATTGAGACAACCTTTACATCGGTCATCGGAAGTTCCACCACAACCGTGGCTGGATTCCTGGCATTGTGTTTTATGAGCTTCACACTCGGACTGGATCTTGGACTTGTTATGGCAAAGGGTGTTATCTTCGGTGTGATCTGTTGTGTAACCGTATTGCCGTCCATGATTCTTATTTTTGATAAAGCGATTGAAAAGACCAGACACAAGCCTTTGATGCCGAGTTTTGAAAAGACCTCTGCGTTTATGACAAAGCACTATGTGCTGTTTGCGATTCTGTTTGTCCTGATCTGGATTCCGGCGATCTGGGGCTATAACCATACCGGTGTTTACTACAACCTGGATTCAAGTCTTCCGGAAAATCTTGCCAGTATACAGGCCAACAGCAAGCTCTCGGATGATTTTGATATGGGAGCTACCCACATGGTGTTGATGGATGTGAATCTTCCTGCCAAGGATAAAGCAGCGATGATGGATGAGATGGAGGATGTTAAAGGTGTGAAAGCCGTTCTGGGACTTGAAAAAATTGTAGATCCATCCATCCCGCAGAATTTTATTCCACAGGAAATTCTGGATACGCTGGAAAGCGATGAATATGAGCTGGTGCTGATCACTTCCGAATATGCCGTTGCCTCAGATGAAGTAAACGAACAGTGTGACACCCTGAATCAGATCCTGAAGAAATATGACAGTAAAGGAATGCTGATTGGTGAAGCACCTTGTACCAAGGATCTGATTGAAATCACGGATAAAGACTTTAACACCGTAAGCGCCGTTTCAATCGGAATCATTTTTGCCATCATCTTCTTTGTGTTTAAATCCGTAAGTCTTCCGGTGATTCTGGTCGGCGTGATTGAATTTGCAATTTACATTAATATGGGTCTTCCTTATTACACTCATACAACACTGCCGTTCATTGCATCGATTGTTATTGGTACGATTCAGCTGGGATCCACGGTAGACTACGCGATCTTGATGACCACCCGTTACAAGACGGAACGAAGTGCAGGAAAGAGCAAGCAGGAAGCCATTACCATTGCACACAGCAGCTCAATTCAGTCCGTCATTGTCAGTGCACTGAGTTTCTTTGCAGCAACCTTTGGCGTCGGACTTTATTCCGATATTGATATGATCAGTTCCCTGTGTAATCTGATGGCAAGAGGAGCGATCATCAGTATGTTCACGGTAATCTTCATGCTTCCGTCCATGTTTATGATTTTTGACAAGTTGATCTGTCATACCAGTGTTGGATTTACACCGGAGAGTGCAGCGAAGGAAGCTGCAAGGAAAGCAAGAAGACACCATGGTTCACGGAAACCGAAGCTCAGTTAGAACGATAAGTTTTCCGTGGCGAGGCCACAGGTTTGTGAGAAAAACGTAATGATATGAAATGCTAACGATTCTGTATGGGCGAAGCTTAAATGAATGTTGATAGAAACGGAAAGGGTAACTATGAAGCACGGAACGGTTGCCGGAAAGGAAAATGATTATGAAAAATATGGAAATTAATAAGAAGCTTGGATTTAAAGTAGTTGCTGTCCTGACAAGCGCCTCCATGATTCTCGGAGGACTTGCCGGATGCGGAAAGGATGCATCTGAGGATGTGGCTGTAGTGGAACAGAGTGCAGAGACAGACGAAAACGACGATCTGCTTTCCAATGTGATGAATCAGGTGGTGCATCGTTCTTCCACAGCAGGAACAGAACCCAGAAAAGATGAAGTGGTTTATGTTATGGCAGATGCGCAGGGAAACACACAGAAGATTATCGTCAGTGACTGCCTGAAGAATGCAAACGGAGAAAGCACCATTAAGGATGCTTCTTCTCTGACAGATATTCAGAATGTAAAGGGAAACGAGTCCTATACGGTAGATGAGAATGGGAATCTGGTATGGAATGCAGAGGGGAGTGATATTTATTATCAGGGAACCACAGATAAGCAGCTTCCGGTTGATGTAGCGATCAGCTATGAATTGGAAGGAAAGGAAATTTCACCGGAAGACCTGGCAGGAAAGAGCGGAAATGTAACAATCCGCTTCATCTATACCAATAATGAAAAAACTACGGTCGAAGTCAATGGAAAGGAAAAAGAAGTTTATGTTCCGTTTGCCATGATTTCGGGTGCCATTCTTCCGGCAGAGCATTTTAGCGATATTGAAGTGACAAACGGCAAGGTGATTTCCGAAGGAAATAACAATATTGTTGTTGGTCTGGCATTTCCGGGACTGAAGGACAGCGTCAATATCGACAGCCTGAAGGAGAAGGCAGTTGATGAAGAAGCAAAGGAAAAGCTGGATGAAGTGGAAATTCCGGAAACGGTTGAGATCCATGCCTATGCAACCGATTTTGAAATGAATCAGACGATGACAATGGCTATGTCTGATCTGCTGTCCGATCTGAAGATGGATGACACACTGGACATTGACACCAGTAAGATTACCGATTCCATGAATGAATTGCAGGATGCCACACAGCAGTTAAAGGACGGCTCCACGGAGTTAAACGATGGCGCTGCCACCTTACAGGAGGGTGCACAGATCTTAGCTGATAAGTCCAGGGATCTCGACTCCGGTGCAGGAGAACTCGTTGATGGAATCAGTACATTGAATAATGGAGCAGGTGAACTGAACAATGGAGCAGGAAGCCTTAAGGATGGGATTGATCAGGTAAACAGTGGTGCAGGAAGTCTTTTCGATGGCGCAGCCGCTTTAAATTCCGGCGTACAGACATTGAAAAACGGAACCTCTTCATTGGTAAGCGGAGCAGGTGAATTAAACAGCGGTGCAGCCCAGTTGAAGGATGGAATCACGAAGGCTTCGAATGGGGTGAATGCAATTAAGGCAGGATTTGAAAAATCAAGTAACTTCAGTCAGACAGATGCAACGACATGGGGACTTAATTTATTAAGCCAAACAGCTGCAGGCACAGCACAGAAGCTGGCACAGGCACTGGGTGTCAGTCTGACACAGCTCACCACACAGATGAATGAGATGCAGACCGAAGTTTACAGCATGGGAGAACAGCTTGCCGAGGCAAAGGCAGCCGTCGGTGAACTGGGCAATGTTCCTTCCAGAGGAGCCAGCTACGATGAAATTGCCGGATACTATGCGAACGCAGCAGCGCCTTCCAACGAAAACTCCAGTTCTTCCTCCGACAGTTCCTCATCGGGCAGTTCTTCTTATGAAAGTTCCTCAGACGAAGGATCTTCAGATACAGGATCATCCAATGAATCTTCGGACTCTTCGGATGAGAATTCTTCCGGTGGAGTAAATACCGATGCCGGGTCAGATACAGGTTCTGCCGATGAAAATTCATCCGGTGAAACTTCTTCTGATGAAGGTTCTTCAGAAAGTGGATCAACAGAAAGTGTTTCCACGCAGGAAAGTGAAGACACCGTATCCGTGCAGAGCTATGAAGTAAGTGCTCCGGCAGTAGTTGTTGTTGAAGAATCCTTCACAGAAACAAGTGAAGAGACGAGTACAGATATGGGTGAACAGGACTACGGAGAGAATGACTCCTCAGATTCCTCTTATGAAGATGCTGACAATAGTGGAAACAGCAACGTTAATAATAGTAGCAGCACAAATAGCGATACCAATAGCAACAGTAATACAGAATCAGCAGCAAATACTTCCTATGTACAGGAAGAGCCATGGAATGACCGTTCAACCGGAAGCTCCTATGAAGGTGGGGTCCCTTCCAGAGGAGCCAGCTATGACGAAATCGCGGAGTATTATTACAAGCTTGGCCAGATGAATGCTTATGAAAATGTGGAACAGATGCTTCCACAGGGAGCAGCCGCAGTAAGTACTCTGAGTGAAGATGAAAACGGAATTGCCGTCTATGCAGATGAAAGCGGAACAGGTTCAGGTACAGGCGCAGATCCTGCTACGGAGTTAAAAACAGCAGCAGCCCAGCTGGTTCAGCTTACCGCAGGAGTAGATGCAGGAATTCAAAAAGTCTATGGAGCACTCGGCCAGCTTCAGGTTGGGGAGCCAAAGGATCAGGGAAAAGGCGGCTTTGTTGCCTTAAATGCAGGTGCAGCAGCCCTTGCCAAGGGAACTGAGAGTGCCGTTTCCGGAGCAAAGCAGCTGGATGATGGAGCAGGCCAGTTGGCAGGAGGAACTTCCCAGCTTCTTGCAGGAACCAATACCTTAAAGGATGGAACTTCCCAGCTTCTTGCCGGAGCACAGACCTTAAAGGATGGTACACAGACTCTTCAGGATGGTACCCTGGAACTCTTAAAGGGAGGCCAGACCTTGAAAGACGGTACTTCCAAGTTCGTAGACGGTACTGCCGAACTGAATGATGGTGCACGGCAGCTCCTTGATGGTACAGGAGAACTGATGGACGGATTATTTACCTTTGATGAAGAAGGAATCAGTAAACTGACCGATCTTTTCGGAGATAATGTACAGGATGTGATTGATGAACTGAAGGCAGTCTGTGATGCAGGCCGCGGATATAAGATTTATTCGGATTCCGCTTCTGACATGGATAGCAGTGTGAAGTTCATTTACAAAACAGAAGCGGTCAAATAACGCAGATGGGAGTCTAAGATGACAATGCTGGAAATGGCGTTGATCGCCGCAGGTCTGTCCATGGATATCTTCGCCTGGACAGCCTGCCGAAGTACTCTTTTTTCCAATATTGGAAGAAAGAAACTGTTCAGTTTTATCGGAGCTTTCGGGATATGGGAAGTCGTTTCCATATCCTTAGGCTTTTATGTGGCAAAGCTGCTCAAAATAACGAAACTTTTGAATTCTTCGGAAGGTTTTTTAAAACTGGCTGCGGTGGTAATCTTCTTTGCGCTGGCCATTCGGATGCTGTTACTTGCCATGGGCAGAGAGCTGATTGATGAACGAAGACAGGATGAGGTACAGTTCCTTCCATTGATGAGGGATACCTCTGCCATTGCAGGAAGAACCTTCCTTGCAGGACTAGCCGTTTCCCTGTGCAATACCGGAGTGGTCCAGCAATATTCGCTCCTGCTTTTACTGGCAGTCCTGATGGCAGTTGCCGGATTGTATGCCGGCTATACCTATGGCTTTCAGATTAAGAGCAAAGCTTATTTTACAGGGTTTCTGTGCCTTTTGATTACGGATGTGGAATTTATTGTGCGGTTTCTTGTATCATAAAGGATTCTATGCTATAATGACCCTCGTAACGCACAATATCTATACTATTATGAGGAGGACTCACAAATGAAGAAATTTTCTGTTAAAACAGTAGTTGCGATTGGTATTGGAGCTGCATTATTCTTTGTATTAGGTAAGATTGCAATTCCGTCATTCGTGGCGAACACCAACATCAGCTTACAGTATGCAATCCTTGCAATGTTTGCTACTCTGTTTGGACCGATTGCAGGAGCACTGATCGGATTTATCGGACATACCCTGATCGATGCTACAAGCTATGGTCCATGGTGGAGCTGGATCATTGCATCCGCAGTTGTAGGTGCGATCATTGGTCTTATGACCATGAAGCTTGACTTAAGCGATGGCTTTGACAAAAAGAAGATGATTAAGTTCAACATTGCACAGATTGTTGCCCACCTGGTAGCATGGGCTGTTGTTGCACCGGTTCTTGACATTGTGATTTATTCCGAACCTGTTGAGAAGCTGTTTGCACAGGGACTTATGGCATCCATTGCTAACATTATTACAACCGGTGTGGTTGGAACGTTACTGTTATTTGCATATTCCAAGACACTTGTTAAAAAAGGTTCTTTAAATAAAGAAGATTAATCGTAAGTAGAGATCAGAGCTGTCGCTTACAAGTGGCAGCTCTGATTTAGTTATACAGTTTTTGAAGAAAGGTTTCCCCCATGACATCTCCGATCATTTCATTTCAGGATTTTGGATTTCAATATGATGCGCAGGCAGAACCGACGCTGCACCACATCAATCTGGATATTTACCCGGGACAGAAAATTCTCATAGCAGGAGCAAGCGGCAGCGGTAAAAGTACGATTGCCAGCTGTATTAACGGTTTGATTCCCTACGCTTATCCGGGCAAAATCACAGGAAAAGTACTTGTGGATGGCAAGGATGTGGCAGAAAGCAGTGTTTTTGATCTGAGTCATACGGTGGGAACCGTTCTGCAGGATACGGATGGTCAGTTTATCGGACTGACGGTGGCAGAGGATATCGCCTTTGCACTTGAAAATGACTGTGTACCACAGGAAGAAATGAAGAAGACGGTACAGAGAGTAGCAGAGCTTGTGGATATTGAACATCACCTTAATCATGCTCCGCATGAACTTTCCGGCGGACAGAAACAGAGAGTCAGTCTGGCAGGCGTGATGGTGGATGACGTAAAGGTACTTCTGTTTGACGAACCGCTTGCAAACTTAGATCCGGCAGCGGGAAGAACGACTATTGAATTGATTGATGAAATTCAGGAAAAAACCGGAGCAGCCGTCATCATTATTGAACATCGTCTGGAAGATGTGCTGTGGCGTCATGTGGATCGTGTGGTACTCATGCAGGATGGAGCCATTGTAACAGATCTGGCACCGAGGGAACTGCTTTGCGGGAACTTTCTGATGGAAAGAGGCATCCGGGAACCGCTTTATCTGACGGCTCTTCGTTATGCAGGTGTACCGGTGACTCCGGAAATTGGTCCGGAACACCCGGATACATTAACGCTTACCGATGCACAGAAGCGGCAGGTGAGAAGCTGGGTGATGGACCGGATGGAGGAAGACAAAGGAGCGAAACAGAAAAAGGAACTTCTGAAGGTAGAACATCTCTCTTTTGGCTATGGAGAAGGAAAGAAAAACCTGGAAGATATTCATTTCACGATTTATCCTGGTGAAATGGTCAGCATTGTGGGAAGAAACGGTGCCGGGAAGAGCACCCTTGCCAAACTGATCTGTGGGTTTGAACAGCCGCAGGAAGGAACGATTTCGTTTGAAGGAAGGGATCTTTCACAGGATACGATTAAGGAAAGAGCCTCTTATATCGGCTATGTCATGCAGAACCCTAATCAGATGATCTCCAAATCGATGATCTGGGACGAAGTGGAAATGGCACTTATGCAGACGGACATGACTCCGGAACAGAGAAAGGAACGGGTAGAAGAAACGCTGAAAATCTGCGGTCTGTATCCTTTCCGGAAATGGCCGGTTTCAGCATTGTCCTTCGGACAGAAGAAACGTGTGACTATTGCAAGTATCCTGGTACAGCGTCCGCAGGTGATCATTCTGGATGAGCCTACGGCAGGTCAGGACTACCATCATTATACGGAAATTATGGAATTCCTGAAGGAGCTGAACGAACAGGGATTTACGATTCTGATGATTACACATGATATGCATCTCATGCTGGAATATACGAAGCGCGCCATTGTGTTCAGCGAGGGAAGACTTCTTGCGGATACGACATCTGCACATGTGCTGAATGATCCGGAACTGGTAAAGCGGGCAAGCCTGAAGGAGACAAGTCTTTATACCTTAAGTCTGAAATGTGGGATTGAACCTCCGCAGAGACTGACGGAACGCTTTATTATGCAGGAAGAACACGCACAGAAAGAGACCATACAAGGAGAAAAGGAGGATACAGTCCGTGGCTAAGGTTGCGATTTTGAGTTATATTAAACGTGAAAGCTTTGTTCATGAGCTGACCGGAACGACGAAACTTCTGTTTTTCCTGATGTGGAGTATTGCTTCCATGGTGACGTATGATACCAGAGTACTGGGTGTTATGCTCTGCTTCAGCTTTGTGATTTTTAAGCTGAGCAGGATCAAGATCAGGGACATCAGCTTTGTGCTGGGACTCGCGGCTGTTTTCCTTTTGCTGAACAATCTGTTTGTCTATCTGTTTTCACCGGAATACGGAGTGAAGCTGTATGAAAGCCGTGATATGTTGTTTACGATTGCAGGGCCTTATACGATTACGGCACAGCAGTTGTTTTATCATCTGAACATGACAATGAAGGTGGTCTGTGTCGTTCCTGTCGCACTGCTCTTTATTGCCTGTACCGATCCGAGTGAATTCGCTGCAAGCCTTTCGGGAATCGGTGTAAATTACCGGATTGGATATTCGGTCAGCCTGGCACTGCGATATATTCCGGATGTGCAGAGAGAATATCATAATATCAGTCAGGCACAACAGGCACGTGGAGTGGATTTGTCCGGCAAAGATAAGGTGTTTACCCGAATGAAGAATTCGGTCGCCATTCTGCTTCCGCTCGTGATGTCGAGCCTGAACCGTATTGAAACCATCAGCAATGCCATGGAACTTCGCGGATTCGGAAAGAAGGAGAAGCGGACCTGGTATCGGAAGAGACCAATGAAAAAGAGTGACTGGGTCACTCTTGCAATCGGGACGATCATTCTGGTTGGGGGACTTGTCATCACCTTCTGGGATGGCAGCAGATATTATAATCCATTCATCTGAGAATCATTTTCTGCTGCTTCACAGCCACTTTTTGATCTTCATATAAATCAGATTGGCTGCAATGATGCACAGAGACACTACGATGATGATGGGGGAGGCCATAGGATGGTCAAGTTCCGGCATGTTTTTGAAATTCATTCCGTACCAGCCGGTAATCAGGGACAAAGGAAAGAACATTGTGGAAAAAATCGTAAGAACCGTAGCAATACGGTTCTTTTTAATGTCCATCTGTGACTTCTGCAGATCCAGAAGCTGTGTCGAGGAGTCACGAAGAGACTGGACAATATTCTGCAGCCGGTCAACACGATCCCCGAACAGATGAAAGAAACGCAGGTTGTTTTCTTCGAAAAGATTGAGTTCATTGTCCTCAAGTTCCTCTGCAAGGTTAATCAGCTGATTGTAGTAGGAACGCAGATCGAGCAGATCATTCCGGATCTGGTGAATTTCATGTGGCTGTTCCAATTCGGTATTTGCCAGAATCCGCTGTTCGATTTCATCCATTCTTGCTTCGATGGCTTCCAGAATCGACAGATCATCCGCAATGGTATAGGCAAGAAAATCATAGAGGAAGCGTTCCGGGCATGGATAACGCCATTTCCGGGTACGCTGCAACCGGGCAATGGAGTCTGCGGTATAGCCATCGTGATCAACAAAAATGATTCCTTTATCATAAATCACGAAAGTCGCAAAGGAATGTGTGCCTCCGATGTTGGACATGTCGATAAAGGATAAACTTCCGGTTATGGAGTTATAGTTGCTCTCAGCCTTGGTAATCTTGTGGGGATTGGCGTCCAGTTCCATATCCAGTTCCAGACCGAAACGATCGCGGTCGGATTTCCACTCTTCGGGCGTTAACACTGCAATAAATGGAACGCTATTGTTCAGGCAGTCTGCCTGTGTGCTCTCAATGAGGGTTTCTGTCAATTGATAATACATGGGCTGCTTTTCTCCGGATATTTACTTAAAGAACGTGAAGTCTTCCAGTTCAAATAAGGTCTTGGGCTCAAAGAAATCTCTTGTCCAGCCTTCCACCGGAAGTTCAGTAACAAAGTATAGTGCATGACGGCCTGTTACAGCCTGACAGCGGATCTTATAGACACCGTCAGAAAGTCCGATTTCTCCGGCTCCGATTTCCGGTCCGTCTTCTGCATCAATATGTACATGAACAATGGAATTGCTTCCGGTGCCCTTAATGTTTAATGCCAGAAGCATGGTTCGGGTTCCATAGTCCTGTCCGAAATCAAAATATTTGTATCCGATTACATTGTCTGCTTTGATGTTCGTGATCACACGGGTAAATGCATCCTTCTCAATGATGTAGCCGTCTCCCTTTAACACGCACGCGATTTCTGCCGGAATCAGCTTATAGGGATTGAGCGCGTCTTCAAATCCAAGGGAAGTCATTTCCACAGGAGGGATGGTTCCGTCCGGCAGAATCTCTATTTTCTCCACACAGGCCCGTCTTGACATAATGGAGTGATTCGTCATCCGGTGATAAAAAACATACCATTGCCCGTTGATGTTGCAGACAGATCCATGATTGTTTCCTGCCGGATAATCCACACCGTTATCAATGATATAGCCCCGATAGGTGAAAGGTCCCGTCGGACTTTCGGAAGTAGCGTAAGCCAGACGGCTGCCTTTTCTTGGAGAATAGATCAGATAATAAAGGCCGTTAATCTTCCGCGGAGAGCTTGCTTCGTAGAAACGGATTTCTTCCGGAATGCAGGATCGGTCATCAATCACCGGCTCCTTCAGGCTTCCATCCAGGATTTCATACATATTTTCAGGATTTATTTCGTTCATATGTGAATGTTCAAAGCCGTAATAACAATACACTCTGCCGTCATCGTCTACCAGAACACCTACATCATTAAAAATCCCTTCGTCACCTTCATTTCCCGGGCGGTACTCATAGCGGGACAGCAGCTCGAACGGTCCCTCCGGGTGGTCACTGACACCGACACATCCCAGAGCTCCCACAATATACATATAAAGATAGTATTTTCCATCTTTTTCCACACAGTCCGGTGCATACAGCTCATGATCCGTCCAGGGAGTATTCGATGCATGGTTGGCGGTATCCCTTGTCTGGAAGCTGGTTCCATGGCACTGCCAGTTATTCAGGTCGCTTAACGGTGCAGACCATACCTTCAGTTTGTAATCACAGAAATAACCGCAGCCTACACGGTCGTGGGAACCGTACAGATAAACACGGTCTCCAAACACTCTTGGCTCACCATCCGGAATATATTCCCAGAAGGGTAAAATAGGATTTGCCATATGAAATACCTCCTTATGAATGCCGGTTCTGTTTTGCTTTCAGCGAAATGATGATGTCCGTTTCCTCAGACTTATAGTAAAACAGGAACAGGAAAATCAGGACAAAAACCGTTACGGTAACATAGCAGTCAGCTACATTGAATTTCGGGAAATCAATCGGAACGAAATAAATAAAGTCTACCACATACCGGTTCATTACGCGGTCGATCAGATTTCCTGCCGCACCGCTGATCAGGAAAAGTCCGCAGATCCGGATCGGCTGGAATCTCGGGCTGTCCGGCAGGGTGATTAACTTAAAAATGACAAATGCAATAATGACAAGTGTTACAAGAATCAACGGAATCTGCAGTCCCCGGAAGGATCCGAATGCGGCTCCCGTGTTTTCGAGATAGGAAAATTCCAGTACACCTTTAATCAGTACAAGGCTTTCTTTGCCCTTTAATGCGGCCACGGCCCATTGCTTCGTGAGCTGATCCAGTGCTACTGCGATAATAATTACGAGAATGCCAATGAAGGTACGCTTCTTTTTCATATACTGCTCCTTAATTTCTATGATCATCTTTATGTCCGGCAGCAGGAACCTGCAGCCATATCTTACAGACAATATCATATCACAATTTTTGCTCCCTGTATAATGATTCTGTGATGCGGCGAAATACTTACTCAGTGACAAACATTGTAGGAAAGTCAAAAGTGTGGTACACTATGTAAGAATATAACTATTCAGAGCCATGCAAATCCTGGCTGATATGACCGGAGTGCTTGCATTCCGAGGCATATTGGGCAAGATTTATATGGCGAAGGAACCTCAATGAGTAAAACTTAAGCTGCGTAGCAGCGGTTTTACGAATGAGGTTCTGAATAGTTACAGATCGATTTCCATAGTGCTGATAAAAGGAAAACAGAGTATGAAATTGTTAAGTGCGATTGTTCCGTGCTATAATGAAGAAGAAAATGTGCGGGACTTTTACGACGAGTTTATAAAGAATCAGTCCTTTTTCAAAGAAAAGGATCTGGATTTTGAACTGATTTACGTGGATGACGGTTCGAGAGACCATACTGTTGCCGAGGTGAAGAAGCTGATTGAAGCAGACAGCCGGGTGCATCTTCTGTCCTTTTCCCGTAATTTTGGAAAGGAAGCGGCGATTTATGCAGGTCTTGAAAAGTGCCGTGGTGATTATGCCGTATTCCTTGATGCCGATCTTCAGGATCCTCCATCTCTTCTTCCTGAGATGTTTTCCTATATTGATCAGGGATATGATTCGGTTGCAACGAGAAGAGTTACCAGAAAGGGAGAGCCGAAGATCCGGTCATTTTTTGCCAGATGCTTTTATAGACTGATGCACAAAATATCAAAGACGGAAATTGTGGATGGTGCCAGGGACTACCGTTTAATGACCAGACAGGTAGTGGACGCCATTCTTTCCATGCCCGAATATAATCGTTTTACGAAGGGAATTTATGGCTGGGTCGGTTATGAGACCAAGTGGCTGGAATACGAGAATATCGAACGTAAGAAGGGGGAAACCAAGTGGTCCTTCTGGAAGCTGTTTGTGTATTCCATTGAGGGAATTACGTCGTTTTCAACTGCTCCGCTGGCACTTGCCGCACTGATGGGGGTTCTGTTCTGTATCCTGGCATTTGTTTTTCTGATTTTCATCTGGGCAAGAGCCATGATTTTTGGGGATAAGACCTCAGGCTGGCCCTCCCTTGTATGTATTATCCTGCTGATCAGTGGCGTGCAGTTCTTCTGTATGGGTATTCTTGGACAGTATCTTGCCAAGACCTATCTGGAAGTAAAACGCAGGCCGATTTATCTGATTAAGGAAGACCTGTAACTTTCAGAGCTGTGTAAAATTGCTTTATGAATAGTTATTCCACCATTATAAAATTGTGAGGTGCGACGTGAGACGTTTGGAATCTCTGAAGCGGGTATGTGTATTGTGGCTGAGCCTTGCCGGCCTTCTGCTTGAAACAGCAGTTTATGCTTATATCTGGTTCCGGAATTATTACCCGATAGTAAACCGTTTTAATCTGGGGCTGAAGTTCTTTTTCAAGGGACATTTATTGATTATTGCCATTTATTTTGTACTGCTGTTTTTCTTTACAAGCACGTATGGCGGACTGAAAATCGGTTATCTGAAGCCGGGAGATGTATTTCTTTCCCAGCTGGTGTCCCTGTGTATTGTGGATGTGATTACTTATTTCCAGATTTCCCTGATGAGCAACCGTCTTGTGCCGGTCGTATACTTTGCACAGGCTCTGGTTTTACAGCTCCTGATTTCAGGAATCTGGACGGCGTTCTGTAACCGGGTTTACCGCAGGGTATTTCCACCGAGAGAAATGCTGCTTGTACACGGACACCGCAGTATTGAAGATATTTTACGGAAATTTGAGTCCCGCAGGGACAAGTACCGCATTACGAAATGTGTGAACATTAAGGAAGGAATCTGGAAGATCCAGGAAGAGATTGATTCCGGGTTTCACGCCGTTGTATTATGGGATATTTCCACCGAAGACCGGAATAAGCTGTTGAAATACTGTTACAGCCGGTCTGTTCGTGTTTATATGATGCCGAAGATTCCGGATGTGCTGATTGCAGGAGCCGATCAGCTCCATCTGTTTGATACACCGATTTTCCTGACGAGAGAATATGCACTTACCGTTGAGCAGCGCATGGCAAAAAGGATGATCGACCTTGTTCTTTCACTGGTACTGACGATTCTTACGTCACCGATTATGCTCATTACGGCCATCTGTATCAAGTGTTACGATGGGGGTCCCATTCTGTATAAGCAGACCAGGTGTACCTGTGGCGGCAGGGAATTCAGGATCATGAAGTTCCGCAGCATGAAGGTGGATGCAGAAAAGGATGGCGTGGCAAGACTTGCTTCGAGAAATGACAGCCGGATTACGCCAATCGGTAAGTTTATCCGTATGGTGCGGATCGACGAGCTTCCGCAGTTGTTTAATATTCTGATGGGGGATATGTCTTTTATCGGACCGCGTCCCGAACGTCCGGAGATCATTGCACAGTATGTGGAACAGATGCCGGAATTCGTATTCCGTATGAAGGTGAAAGCCGGACTTGCCGGATATGCGCAGGTCTATGGCAAATATAATACAACGCCGTATGACAAGCTGAAGCTGGATCTGTCTTATATTGAGAATTATTCCTTATGGCTTGACTTAAAGCTCATGCTGTTAACACTGAAGATTCTGATTAAACCGGAAAGTACCGAAGGGGTTGACAGCAATCAGACAACAGCCATGAAGAATGGGGAAGACCGCAAATAAAGGAAAGTGAACGCACATGAATGAAGATTATAAGAACCGGGGAATGGATCTGAAACGCTTCACCCTGTATTTTCAGAAAAAAATATGGATTATTTTACTGCTGATCCTTGTGGGAGGAATGATCGGTGCGATCTCGTACCGGATGATCCGGACCATGAAGATGCCGGTGGAATATGAAAGTGTTTCCAAGCTGTACATCACCTTTAACCAGGATGAAAACGGGGATGTATATCAGTATTATAATGGCTACACCTGGAATGAGCTGCTGGATACCGATCCTATTCTGATTGCGATTATGAACCACCTTACAGGGTATGAGGAAGAAGAAGTCAAGGATGCGGCCTCAGCAGAGATTCTGTCTGATATCCGTCTGCTTACCATAACCGTAAAGGGTGACAGTGAGAAGATGGTGCGCGAGATCCAGGCGGCTGTAGAAGAGGGGCTTGCGGATTATGCAGATCAGAGTGAGGAGCTTCGTAAGATCGTGACGATCCGGTCTGATATGCCGAAGCGTATTTACTGGAGCGATGATACCACGAAAGCCCTGATTGCAGGAGCGGTTCTGTTTGGTCTTGTCAGTTTCTTTGTTTTTGGATTTATGTATGTGTTAGATGACGGGGTATATGTGCAGGCTGATGTGGAACGCAGATATCCCTATAAGGCACTTGGCATTATGACGCGGAACCAGAAGGGGCTTCAGCCCTTTGTCAGGGAATTGAAGGCCGATCTTCTGTATGTGATGGGAGATTCCAGGGACATGCTGCTTCTGGATATGGATAATCACGGAGAGCTGCGTCAGGCTGATATGGATAAGCTCTTAAACTGGGAAGAGGGCGGAACCCTCGGCGGTGATAAGGATATCGGTGGCGAACTGGTATGGCATGTCCGCAAGGAGGATGAGGACGAAGAGGATGAAGACATTCTTCCGGAGCCTAAGGAATGGAAGATTACCGTATTTAATGAAAGTGACATGGGAGAAGAGCAGTGTGCAGCCATTCGTAAAAATGGCGGTGTGATTCTGCTGATCCCGTTTGGAAATGATGTAAGCCGTAAGACCGAGAGAATGCTGAGCTTCTTAAAGAATCAGGACTGCAACGTCTACGGTATTATTGTGACGGAAGCTGATGAAGAGTACCTGAACCGGTATTTTGCATAGCTTTTGAGCCGTTACGGATAAACACGGAAAGCAGGATAAGTTATGAAGCTTCAATTACTGGTATCAGCCGTGAAGGAAGAGGTTACGACTCTGGCGGAACGCATGAATGTCCGGACGGATGCATGGATTGTGAATCAGTGTGATCGGTTTGGCTATCAGGAATATGAATACAGGGAGCATACCATCCGGTGTCTGTCGATGGCAGAACGGGGTGTGGGACTGAGCCGTAATACGGCACTGATGCGTGCCGATGGAGATATTCTCCTGTTTTCGGATGAAGACCTCATATATCAGGATGATTATGAACAGAAAGTACTTCAGGCATTTGAGCAGCATCCGCAGGCACAGGTCATTACCTTTAATTTTGAGGTAGACGAACGGAGAAGAACGTATTATAACGAAACCGGGCATTGGGTTCACTGGTATAATTATGGCAGATATCCGGCGTATGCGATTGCTGTCCGGCGGGATGCAATTTTAAAAGCGAATGTAACCTATTCCCTGTTATATGGCGGCGGCGCAAAATACAGCAACGGAGAGGACAGTCTGTTTTTGCATGACTGCCTGAAAAAGGGACTGCGGATTTATGCAGATACGGCATTGCTGGGTAAAGAGGTGTACCGGCAGTCAACCTGGTTTTCAGGATACCATGAGAAGTTTTTCCTTGACAGAGGGGTATTATATCATGATCTTTACGGATGTATGGCGAAGCCGTTTTCTATCCGTTTTTTATGGAGCAACCGGAAAGAAATGCTTACTACAATAAATTTCCGGACGGCTTACGGACTGATGAAGCAGGGAATCCGGGAAGGAAAGCTGCGATAGGCGGAGAGGACGCTTATGATTTTATATAGTTTGGTAGCAGTGCTGGCAGTAGGACTTTCGCTGCCGGTCGATAATCATTATGAAAACAAAGGATTTCTATATACACGTCAACAGATACTGAACAGGCTTTGTCTGGTATCTGTTTTTCTGCTTTTATTTCTGGTGTCGGCGCTTCGTCTGAATGTGGGAAATGATTACGCAAAATATGTGGAATTTATGCATCTGATCCGGTGTGATGCTGTGGTTCCTACGGAATTCGGTTTTAACTGGGTGGTAAAAATTCTGTACGGAATCAGCGGATTTGAGAATTATCTGCTCGTCTTTGCCGTGTTTGCATTTGCGACCATTTACCTGTTTTTAAAGGCGATTTATCAGCAGGCGGATTCGTTCCCGTTCAGCTTTTTCCTGTTTATGGCATTGGGATATTATTTCCAGACCTTTAACACGGTACGGTACTATCTGGCACTTGCGATTGCCCTTTTTGCTATTCCCTATGTGCTCCGGAAGGAGTGGGGGAAGTTTATTCTGCTCATTCTGCTGGGGGCGACGATGCATAAGTCGCTGCTTGTCGTGATTCCGTTGTATTTCCTTGCTTCCCGTTGCTGGAAAAAGTGGCAGCTGGTTCTTGCGGCGCTGTTCTGTTCGACCTTTTTCTTCCTGCAGGATTTTTACTTAAAGCTTGTCGTATTCCTGTATCCGACCTATGAGGATACCGAATATTTAGAGGGCGGAACCAGCATGATTAATATTCTGCGCTGTGCAGCCGTGCTTGTTCTGGCACTTCTTTGCTATAAGAAATGTGTAAAGGAGAATATAAGGAACCGCTTTTACTTTTACTGTAATCTGGGCGCACTGGTGATGTATGTCTGCTGCTCGTTTTTGCCGATTATTTCAAGAATCGGATATTATCTGACAATTACCCACATCTTCTTTCTTCCGGCACTGGTGAATGGAATTGAGAATGAAAAGCTTAAGAAGCTGTGCCGCGTGGGTGTGATTCTGGCGGGAATTGTGTATTTTGCGGTATTTATTCTGATGAAGGCAGGAGAGAACGGGCTTCGCATTCTGCCATACCAGACCTTCCTGTTCCATGAAATGGTGCCGATTCTGTCAGATGTCACATAGTGCTTAGGAATAGCATGGCTGGGCAGTTACATAGCTTCACTATGCCAAAATGATAGTATAGGTTCAGGAGGTGTGAAATGACACCGTTTTTTTCGATTATTGTTGTGTGTTTAAATCCCGGTGAAAAGCTGCTGCAAACCCTGCAGAGTATTCAGAAGCAGGAATTCCGGGATTATGAAATTGTTTTAAAGGATGGCGGATCAACAGATGGCTCGTTACAGAAGCTCTATCCGGAGCAGTTGGGGTTACATGTTGTAACGAAGCCGGACCGGGGAATCTATGATGCCATGAACCAGGCAGTGGAAGAAGCAAAGGGACGTTTTGTCTTTTTCCTGAATTGCGGGGACTGGTTTATGGACGAACAGGTGCTTGCAAACATGCATGACCGGATTGCCGGGCAGGAACAGACGGGCACAGAGCGATCCGCAATTTACTATGGAAATGTGTACGAGCGTGTGACAGGGCAGCTTGTTTCTTCGAATCCGAAGCTTAATGCGTTTGGATGCTACCGGAATGTGCCATGTCATCAGGCGTGCTTTTATGAACGGGAGCTGCTTTTACGACATCCGTTCCAATTGGAATACCGGGTGCGGGCAGACTATGAGCAGTTTCTGTGGTGCTTTTTTGAAGCAAAGGCGAATCCGTTTTATACCGGGATTACGGTGGCGGATTATGAAGGCGGGGGATTCTCGGAAACAAAGAAGAATCTTGCTGTATCGAAAGAGGAACACAGGGAAATAGTACAGAAATATATGTCTTTCGGACAGCGGTTTACCTACCGGCTGATTCTATGCCTGACGCTTGCGCCTCTTAGGACCCGGATTTCGAAGAATGAAAAGACAGCAGCACTTTATAACCGGCTGAAAGCTGCACTTTACCGGAGATGAGTGTGACAGGGAACGGGCAGGAAGGACAGAGCAGGTCAATGAGTGATACGAAGTATCAGAAAAGGGGGGAAACTGGCAGATGAAGAAGGTCTTATGGATTTGTAACATCATGCTTCCGGCGATTGCAAGGGAACTGGGGATGCCCTATTCAAACCGGGAGGGATGGTTATCCGGAATTTATGATAAGACATTGAAGGGGGAGGTTCCGTTTGAAATTACGGTCTGCTTTCCGATGCGGAAGGAGGACATTGACAAGGTTCCGGTAACGGGTGTTCTTGACTGTGATGCAGCAGAAGCAGAGGAAAATGCAGAGAGCAGAAGCAAAGGGAAGCGAGAAAGGAATGCCGGGTTTTTAAAGATTAAGGGATTCAGGAGACCGTGCTATGCCTTTGAGGAAGACTTATTAAAGCCTGAAAACTATGATCCGGTGCTGGAAGCACGGATTCGGGGAATCCTGAAGGATGTGAAACCGGATATGATTCATATATTCGGAACCGAGTTTCCGCATTGTCTGGCAGCAGTACGTGCCTTTCACAATCCACAGAAGACGCTGATCGGTATTCAGGGCCTGTGCGGAGAGATTGCAAAGACGTATCGTGCAGGACTTCCGGAGAATGTGTTTAAGCAGGCATCCTTCCGGGATGTAGTAAGGCGGGATTCCATGCGTCAGCAGCAGTATAAGTTTTATCAGCGTGCCGGGAACGAGAGGCAGGCGCTTCTTCTTACCGATCATATTACAGGCAGAACCGAGTTTGACCGTGCGGAGACTGCAAAGATCAATCCGCGGGCCAATTATTATTCCATGAATGAAACCATGCGTCAGGAGTTTTATGAGGGCAGATGGAAGCCGGAGCAGACCGAATGCCACAGCATTTTTTTGGGACAGGGTGATTATCCGCTTAAGGGAATGCATTTTCTGCTTGAGGCGATGGGAAGACTGAAGGAAAATTATCCGGATCTGAAGCTTTATGTTGCCGGAAACAGCATTATTTCCCATGAAACGGCGAAGGATAGATGCAGGCTCTCCGCATATGGAAAATACCTGCTTGTGCTGATCCGGTTATATGAGCTGCAGGATCGGGTCATTGTGCTTGGCAGGCTGTCTGCCGAAGAGATGAAGGCGCAGTTTCTGCGTTCGAGTGTTTTTGTGTGTCCGTCGGTAATGGAAAATTCCCCCAATACCATTGGGGAAGCCATGCTTTTGGGTGTGCCGGTGGTGGCGTCGCGGACAGGAGGAATACCAAGCATGGTAGAGGATGGTGTGACAGGACTTCTGTTTCATAATGAGGACGTTGAGGATCTGGCCGATTCCATTGACCGGATCTGGTCGGATCATGCGCTGGCAAAGGAACTGTCGGCGCATGAACGGATCCGGGCTTCCCATATCCATGATGGTAATAAGAATTATGAGCGTTTACTGGAAATATACCGGGAGATTTTGCAATGACCATAACGTTTGTTTCAAATTATATCAATCACCATCAGATTCCCTTTTCCAATGCGATGTATGCGCAGTCAGGGGAGGACTACTGCTTTATCCAGACGGAGCCGATGGAAGAGGAACGCCGTAACATGGGTTGGTCGTCAGGAGAGGAGAAGCTTCCTTATGTGCACTGCCTTTATGAGGAAGAGGATTTCTGTATCCGTAAAATCATGGAAAGTGACTGCGTGCTTGCCGGATGGAGCGGCAGAGAGGATCTGATTGAGCAAAGACTGAATGCCGGGAAGCTGACCTTTCGTGTCACTGAGCGGATTTACCGTGAGGGACAGTGGAAAGCCATTTCACCAAAAGGGTTATATCATAAATACAAAGAGCATATCCGATACCGGAACGCCCCGGCCTATCTGCTATGTGCCGGGGCTTATGTGGCATCGGACTTCAGGCTGATCCATGCCTATCCGGGGAAAAAGCTGAAATTCGGATATTTTCCGGAGCTTCGTACCTATGAAGGGGATGCCCTCTGGGAGAAAAAGAGAAAAGACGGGATCGACATTATTTTTGCAGGACGGTTTATTCCTTTAAAGCATCCGGAATACATGATCCGTCTGGCAGCAGATCTTAAGAAGCTGTGGGAAGAGGGTCAGAGTAAGGAGGATACAGAAGCAGCGTTTCCACAGGTCCTCATCCATATGGCTGGAAGCGGTCAGATGGAGGAGGAGCTGCGGCAGATGGCAAAGGACCTGCAGGTTGAGAAGGAGGTTATTTTTTATGGCTTCCAGTCTCCGGCAGCTGTGCGTGACCGGATGGAACAGAGTCACATTATGGTGTTCCCAAGTAATCATCTGGAGGGCTGGGGAGCCGTGGTGAATGAAGCAATGAACAGTGGCTGTGCAGTTGTGGCCTGTGAACAGGCGGGGGCTGTGCCTTACTTAATTAAAAATGGTGAGAATGGATTTATTTTTAAGAAGGATTACAAGGAGCTGCTGCAGGAAGTAACAGAGCTTGTGAAGAATCCTGAACTGCGACTGCGTATGGCAAGGGCGGCGAATGAAACTATTACGACCTGTTGGAATGCGGAGCGTGCAGCCTTAGAGTTGCTGCGTGTGATTAAGGAAGTGCACAAAAGCGGTAAACTGGTTCCTGCGAAAGAAGGGCCATTAAGCAGAGCGTAACGTAATTGCTGAAAAGCTGTATGAGGCCGATTTGGAATGGATTTTGCATCGTAACTGTGAAGGTACTGAACAGTTACGAATTAGAAAGGATTTTGAGATGGATCAACCGATAATAATCAGTGTGATTGTGCCGGTTTACAATATATTTGAATATCTGCCAAGATGCGTGGACTCCATACGGAAGCAGACCTATCCTTATCTGGATATTATTCTGGTGGATGACGGATCGACAGACCGCACCGGTGCACTGGCAGAAAAGCTGGCACTTGAGGATAAGAGGATCCGTGTTTTTCATAAGGAAAACGGGGGATCTTCTTCTGCGAGAAACTTAGGGATCGCACAGGCAAAGGGTGAGTATCTGGGCTTCGTGGACAGTGATGATTATATTGAGCCGGAGATGTATGAACGGCTTTTAGCGGCAGCGCAAGAGGAGAATCTGCTGATGGTACAATGCTCGCGGGATGAGATTGATGAGCGGGGGAACCGGCTTCCGGATGTCTGTGAGCCACCGGAGGAAGCGGAGATCCGGGATAGTCAGTTTATTATGAGGGAGCTGCTGCTTCATCGTGGCGACTGCTCCTTTTGTACAAGACTGACGCACCGGTCCCTGTTTGAAAACCGGAGGTTTCCGGAAGGAGAGCTGAACGAGGACTTTTATCTGCTGGTGCAGATGCTGCCGGAGGTACCCGGGATTGCCGTACTGCCGCAGCAGGATTATCACGTGTTTTATCGCTATGGAAGCAATACCAGAACGCATGATGAAAATTATTTTCCTTCCGTGTTTACGGATATTGTAAGGAATGCAGACAGGGTTTCGAAGATTGTGGAGGAGCAGTACCCGCTTCTTGAACAGGAAGCAATGCGGTTCGGGCTGTTTCAACGGCTGGATTATATGCTGCATATTCCTGTTACGATGATGAATTCCGACAATGAGTTTTATCAGCAGGTGAAGCAATATCTTCGTAAGCACAGAAAAGAGATCCGGAAGAATCCCTACCTGACAAAGAAGAATAAAACCTATCTTCTTTTGCTCGGAACGGCGCCGAAGCTGGTACGCAAGGTGCATTGGGCATTACGGAAAAACAAGATTCAAGAGGAGAACTTGCGTGGAGAAAAAGAATAAAAAGATTTTTTTCATAGGAATGGTACTGCTTCTGTGTCTGCAGATCATTGTGCTGTTTTATTATGGAAGCCGCAAGGCCGGATTCCATGAGGATGAACTATATTCCTACTATTCCTCCAATAAGACAGCGGGTCTTTTCGTAAATGACAGGGAATGGACAACCGGTGAAAGCTTTCGAAATGAACTTGTGGTGCTGCCGGGAGAGCAGTTCCGGTACGGGGTGGTGAAGCAGATGCAGTCGTGGGACGTGCATCCTCCGCTTTATTATTATCTGCTTCATACGGTGTGCTCCCTGACACCCGGGATTTTCAGCAAATGGCAGGGAATCAGTGTAAATCTTGCAGGGTTTGTGATTTCCTTTATCCTGCTTGCCTATGCCGCTTATCTTACAGCGGTATATCCTATCAGCATGCAGCCGGAGCTTTCAGACAGTCAGAAGCAGGCTTACAGGAAAAGGGGATATGCCCTTGCCGGAACTGTCTGTGCGATGTGGGGCTTTGGTGCTGCGGTGATTTCGGGCGTGATGTTTATCCGGATGTACCAGTGGCTGACCGTGTTTGTACTGTTATGCCTGTGCCTGCATCTGCGTGCCCTTGTCCGGAAAAGGGAGAACTGGAAGTTTTATCTGCTGCTTGCTGTTACGGTGTTTCTCGGATTCCTGACACAGTATTATTATATTATTTTTCATTTCTTCCTGGGAGTCGGATTCTGCCTGTATCTTTTGAAGGAAAAGAAATGGAAGAGCCTTGTGGCTTATGTGGGAACGTGTGCAGCAGCCCTTGGCGCAGCGCTTGTTTATTATCCTTCGGCACTTTCCCATATTTTCAAGGGATACCGTGGAACGGAGGCGGTCGGTGAGTTTGCCAATGCCTCCAATACCCTGGAACGAATACAGTTTTTTGCCGGACTGTTTGATAAATATATGATGGGCGGTTTTCTGGCAGTCTGGCTCCTTTTGATCTGTCTGATTGCCGTGACCAACCGGTTTTTACAGAAAAGGGCGAAAAGGTCAGGCAGAGAACAGAAGCGGGAGAGGATTCTGACACCGCCGGTCGGACTTCTGCTGTTTACCGCAGCAGGATACTTTTTCACGGTTGCGAAGACGGCACTGATGCTTGGAGAAACTTCAAACCGCTATGAACTTCCGATCTACGGAGTCCTGGTTCTCCTGCTGGTATATAGCCTGTATATGGTGCTGAAAGAAATGGAACAGGGAAATGCACAGGCTGCTGAAAGGATCGCATTGATGGCATCCCCAAATCTGCCCAAGGAAGAGATCAGGAAACAGAGTGCACCGGGTAAGAAGCAGAAAATCACAGGTAAAGAGGCGGTGCTTGTAGTAGTTTTGATGGCGGCACTGAATCTGACCGGTAATAAAGTATTTTTCCTTTATCCGGAGGAAGCAGGGGTGCAGGAATTTGTCCACCGGAATGAAACAACGCCGGTGATTGTTCTGTATAATGAAGCTTCCGAAACGCATATCTGGTGGCTGTTGGACGAACTGAGTGAGTATGAGAATATTTACCTTGCCTCCATTTCGGGAGAGGGAGAGATTCTTACCAGTGAGAACTTCCTGAATGGAAATGCCGCAGAGTCTCAGAAATACATTGTTTATATGGCAGATTGTGAAAATCAGGGGGAGGAGCTGCAGCGGCTTCTCGGGACAGAATTCCCGGATGGCTCCGATGCTTCTGGGGAGATTTCATATGAAGAAGTCGCCCGGAAGAATATGTGGACGATCTATGAAATCTGTTCAGTTAAATAAATAAGGATTATGGTAACTATTCAGTACAGGTCGAAGCACATGCTGCTGAGACCGTACGAATATGATTCAATAGTGCAAAATCCCATCAGCGAAGCTGATTTTAAATGGATTTTGCATCGTAACTGTGAAGGTACTGAACAGTTACGGATTATGCTAATAAATATCTGTGATTTGACAGCTTATGAATATCATAGCTGAATTGCTATACTTCACGGGAATTTGGGAACCTGGGGTCTGCGAGAAACCTGGGGTCTGGGGTCTGCCAGTTAGTGTTTGAAGTTATCACAGATATGTGATAAGATATAAGCGTATGTACAGCGAATAGTAAGGAGATTTAAATTATGTTATTGGATGACAAGACCATACTGATTACCGGAGGAACAGGATCTTTTGGTAAATGTTTTACGAAATATGTGCTGACTCATTATCATCCGAAGAAGATTATTATTTATTCCAGAGATGAATTTAAGCAGTTTATCATGGCAAATGAATTTAAGGAATATGCGGACAGGCTTCGTTTCTTTATCGGAGATGTGCGTGATAAGGAACGCATGATGCGTGCCTTTGAGGGTGTGGATTATGTCATTCATGCTGCAGCCTTAAAGCAGGTTCCGGCATGTGAATACAATCCGAACGAGGCAATTAAGACGAATATCCATGGTGCCCAGAATGTCATTGACTGTGCACTGGATTCCGATGTGAAGAAGGTGGTTGCTTTATCTACCGATAAGGCGGTGAACCCGGTGAACCTTTATGGTGGTACGAAGCTGGTTTCGGATAAGCTGTTTATTGCAGCGAATGCGTATGCCGGTTCCAAGGACATTAATTTTTCCATCGTGCGTTATGGAAATGTGGCAGGAAGCCGTGGCTCCATTATTCCGTTTTTCCATAACATCATTAAAAATGGTGGTAACGAGCTGCCGATTACTGATTACCGCATGACCCGTTTCTGGATCAGTCTGACGGAGGGCGTAGAGCTTGTGATCAAGGCTCTTGAGGAAGCAACCGGTGGGGAAACCTTCATCAGTAAGATCCCTTCCTTTAAGATTACGGATCTTGCAGAAGCAATGCTTCCCGGATGTAAGATGCCGGAGGTTGGTATCCGTCCCGGCGAGAAGCTGCATGAAATCATGGTAACCACGGAGGATTCTGCTACTACCTATGAATATGACAAGCATTTCATCGTATATCCGCAGGTGGTATGGAATGATAAGCAGAAGATCAACGAAAGCGGCCGCAAGGTAGAAGACGGCTTTTCCTATAGCTCCGGTAACAACACAGAATGGCTCAGCGTTGAGGACATCCGTAAGCTGCTGGAGACACTGGATCTGGAAAAGTAGGATTTGCGGAACAGAAAGACTTGCAGAACGGAGAGATTCGCAGGAATAGAGATAAGACAAAAAGATAAGATGTTTAATGCCAGACACCCTCATGAAAGTCATGAGGGTGTTTTCACGATTGAGCTGCGATACTGGGTGGGTGAAATGTGATAGTAGTTCTTGAAGGCTTTGCTGAAATAATGATTATCTGTGTAGCCAAGACGCCTGGCAATATCGGTGATTTTATGATCCGGCTGTAAAAGAAGCTCTGCTGCACGTTCCATACGCAGCTTTAATACATACTCGTAGATGGTGAAGCCGTATTTGTTTTTAAAGAGCTTATTCAGGTATTCCTGGGAGAAAAAATACTTTTCTGCAAACATGGAGATATGAATATTGGTACAGTAGTTGCTCTCAAGATAGGCTTTAATAACCGTAATGATTTCATCAGGAGTAGTGTGGGCGGCGTTTCCGTCAGAAGCAGAACTGTTGAAGCTTACATTGGGATTAATAGCCTTTACAGCCTTCTCGATAGCACAGTTAAGATTTTCTTCATCGACAGGCTTAAGCAGATAATCGCATGCACCGTTACGAAGAGCATGCTGGGCATAAGAGAAATCGTCATAGCCGCTGACAACGATATACTGGCTGTTGGGGAATTCCTGATGTGCCTTCTGCAAAAAGGTACAGCCATCCATAACCGGCATACTCATGTCTACAAATACAATATCCGGATGAAATTCACGCATGGCGGAAAGTCCGTCCTTACCATTAATTGCATAATGGGGGGACTCAATGCCATAGTAGGAAAAATGTCCCAGTTTGGAAATTGCAATCTGGACAGGTTTTTCATCATCAATGATTAATGAACGGTACATAAATACTCCTTTCACATCTGAGGTCGGTGACCGGTTATGGAATCTTCTGTTTTACTTGTTATCAGAGACCGTGAAGATATCCTGGGAATGATCATGGGATACAGGAAGAGTTAGGGAAATACTGGTATATTTTCCCTCTTCCGTATTAATTACAAATTTTGTCTCACGATTATACAAAATCTGCATTCTGCTGTAGAGGTTGGAAAGACCAATGCCGCAGTCGGTTCCGGAAGCCTTTTGGGATGCAAATTCATCATAAATTTTATGCAACTGTGCTTCGGATATGCCACAGCCACTGTCTTTTACGGTAATAAGCAGATTGTCATCGCAGAGCTTTACCGTAACCTCAATCCGGATGCTTGACTGATTTTCGGATTTCCCGTGTATAATGGAATTTTCCACCAGTGTTTGAATACTGATCTTGGGGATCATGCAGTCAAGGGAAGCAGGATCGATTTGTGAAGAAAAGATCAGGGCATCTCCCATTCTCACCTTTTGTAAAAAAACATAATTGTCGGTATATTTCATTTCCTGACGGAGCGGAACCATGACATTGCCTTTGATTGAATACCGCAGATTAGAGGCAAGAGAGGTGATCATTTTATGAATCTGCGGCTGGTCATTAATCAGAGCCTCTGTAGAAATTGCCTGCAGGGTATTATATAAAAAGTGAGGATTTAGCTGAGCCTCCAGAGCAGCAAGCCGGGCCTCGTTTGCCCGCAGCCGTGCAATATAGTTATCGGCAATTAATTTGTCAATGTGGCAGACCATGCTGTTAAAGCTTTGGGAGAGCTCGTGAGTTTCCCGGCATCCATCCCCCCGGACCCTTGTAGTAAAATCACCGGTACCGGTTCGCTGCATTTGCAGAGACAGTATTTTTAACGGACTCATTAACAGACGCAGCAAAAGGTAAATGAGCAATACAGTGAACAGCCAGAGAATAAAACCATTCATCAAAATAGAATGTCCGAGATGTCCGATTTCCTTGTCAATATGGCTCTCTGCCATCAGACATATCATGGACAGGTCTCCGCTGACACAGGTGTCACTGACCAGATAATAGGATTCGCCATTCAGTGTGACAGAGGTTTCTCCGGAGATGAGAAGAGGCAGAAGCTCTGACGGAGAAAATGGAACCGTGTCGGAGAAGGGGTATACGATTTCTCCCTCTCTGTTCATCAGAAGAAAAAGCTCGCCTGTTGAACTGTGATCCTCAACAAGACGTTTGATAAAGCTGTCATCCAGGGTTACCTGGACAACTGCCTGAATTACCTGCCCGGGGACGGTAAACAGGGTGTGATAGTAGGTGAGATTACCGGAAGCATCACATTCAATATAAAGATTTCTGGGACTGTTCCGGCACCTCTTTGAAGCGTCCAGAAATGGCCGGGTATCCATATCCTGCTGAACGGTAAAGTGCTGCTGGTTTTCATTTCTTCCAATAACCATATTCTGATTTACAAGATACAGCTCGTAATCGAGAATATCACTTCTTGTATAGTAATTATAGTACATCTGTTTTTTAACATAGCTTAGCTGTTCTGTGGTAATTGGGTTTTTCTGGTCGATGATTCTCGTATAGGAAGAATCATAATAGGGCTGGATACAGAATTTTGCCAGAGAATCTAAATACCAGTCGGAGTTTTCAGCCTCCAGATTGAGTATCTGGGAGGTAGTAGACAGATATTGGGAAAGCGTCAGCTCCTTGGTCGAGGTATAGTCTTTATGAACAAGACGGACGGATACAGCTGTTGTCAGCAGAATCATAATAAAAATCAGCTGGATCCACAAAGGAACATGATTGAGCATTTTTCGTATTTTCTGTACAAAAGAGTGGAATAAATGATTTATTTTCGTGGATAATGACATGGTTTCTCTCCTTACTTTAGACATATTATACAAACAAAATCGGAAATCGGAAAGAGCTTTGTTCATTTTTTTACACCTTTCTGGTCAGTTTATTTCATTTTCAGAACCGGAGGAGTTATCTATAATGATTATATCAGGAGATGAAGGAGGACGGAGATGAATAAGAAAATAAAAAATGGTCTCGAAATGGCAGCGTTTACCGTTCCTGCAATCATATTGGTATGTCTGATGATGTATGTACCGTTTGTGCTGAGCGGCTATTACTCCCTGACAGAATGGAATGGTATTTCCAAGGCAGTGAAATTTGTCGGGCTTGCGAACTTTAAAACACTGTTCTCACAGGGAGGTGACTTCCTTCCGGCTCTTTGGTTCACTGCAAAGTACACCCTCTTTTTTGTGGTGCTTTCCAACGTGCTGTCATTGGCACTGGCAGTTATGCTGACCAGGAAATTCAGAGGAGCCAATTTTTTCCGCGGAATCTTTTTTATTCCTTACATTATGAGTATGACAATTGTTGGTTTTATCTGGAAATTTATTTTTACCAGCGGATTCGAGAAGCTATATGAGGCAACAAACTGGAGCGTGTGGAATTTGAGCTGGCTCGGTGATACGGGACTTGTATTTTTTTCGGTAGTATTAGTTGGTGTATGGCAGTCTCTTGGATTTTATATTGTACTTTATATTGCGGGGCTGCAGGCAGTTCCCAAGGATGTTCTTGAGGCTGCAACCGTAGATGGTGCGGGAAGGGCACAGACATTTTTTAAGGTGACACTTCCACTCCTTGGACCATCCTTTACCACTTGTATTTTCATGTCGCTGACCAACGGCCTGAAGGTATTTGATATTATCCTTGCATTAACCAAGGGAGGACCCGGAACAGCCTCTAATAGTGTGACACTGCAGATATATAAGGAAGCGTTTACAAATAATAATTATGGACTCGGTTCTGCAGAATCCATTATATATTTCCTGTTTGTAATGGTTGTGACACAGCTTGTGTTAAAAGCCTTCAGCAGAAGGGAGGTTGATTTATAATGTCCATCAAGACCAAAAGAAGACTTCGGAAAACGATTATGATTGTAGTGCTTGTTATAATTGCAGCAATCTATATTTATCCGGTTTATCTTATGTTTATGAATTCCTTCAAGCCCTTTGGAGAAATTGTGGCAGATGTTCTGGCATTCCCGAAGAAATTTGACCTGAGTAATTATACTTATGTGATTAAGAAAATGGATTATCTGAAATTGTTCCGGAACAATGTAATCATTACCGTGATTGGTATTGCAGGAATTATTATTTTTTCATCCATGGCAGCCTATATTCTGGATCGCAGAAAGGGATCCTATAGTAAAATTGCGTATCTGGTTATTACAACGCCGATGCTGATTCCCTTTCAGACCATTATGATTACCTTGCTGAAATCTATGAATATCCTGCATCTGTCAGGCAGTAAAATAGGTCTGGGAATTCAGTACTGGGGCTTTGGTATTCCGATGGCAACCTTTATTTTCTATAACTTTATGAAGACTATTCCCAAGGAACTTGACGAAAGCGCAAGAATTGACGGTGCATCTACATTCCGCACCTACAGATCCATCATTTTTCCGTTACTGAAGTCCGTGACAGTTACCGTCACCGTACTGGATGTTATGTGGATTTGGAATGATTTCCTGCTTCCACTTCTTATGGTCAACAGTAATAACAGAACAAAGACACTGGTTTTGGCCGCATATACCTTTGTTGGACAGATGAATACCAAATGGAATTATGCATTGACCGCCATGGTGCTGACCGTTGTACCGTCAATTCTGGTATTTGTTTTGTTACAGAAATACATCGTAGAGGGTGTTGTAGCAGGAGCAGTAAAGGGGTAGTTGTGCAGTATAATAAGATTTTTTCCTGGCCGATTTCATGTGATCCGGAAAAGCTGTTTTTCAGAATCCGGAGATGGGAGGGACAGGTAAAAATAGATAACTGTGAGGAAACTGACAGTAGCAAAAATAATAATGGGAATCCCTTAAAAGGGACAAAGGAGGGTAAAAATGAAAAAGAAATTCATTAGCGCTATCTTATGCGCGGCAATGACAATGAGTCTTCTGGCAGGCTGCGGATCATCCACAGGAAGCAGCACAGCGGATAACAGTGCACAGACAGAGGATGCAACAGAGGTAGCAGACAGTGGTTCTGCAGCAGAGGAATCAGCATCTGCAGATACTTCTTCGGATGAACCCTGTGAGATCTATATGTTTATCAGTTCTCCCGAATATGCGGATGCAATTGGTGAGTTGATTGATGCTTACAAGGAGGTTGCACCTAATGTAACAATTAATTATGAAACAACACAGAATGATTATCCGACGCTGTTAAAAGCAAAGCTGAATTCGGGTGAAGTTCCTGATATCTTTTCTTCTACTTCAGGTAAGGAAATTGATGTTTATAAGGAATACTCTTATGATCTGGCCGGACAGCCGTTAACAGAGACGATGTCGGATGCAGTTGCGGCTACCATGCAGAGCCCGGCGGATGGCAATGGATGCTATGGAATTGCGATTAAGGGAAATTATTTTGGTATCGTATATAATAAGGCAATATTTGAAGAATGTGGAATTACTGAATTCCCGACTACTGTAAGTGCCATGAAGGAAGCTTGTGAGAAGATTTCTGCTGCAGGCTATAAGCCCTTCACAACCGGATTTAATGAGTGGTGGGTATATAAGCATGTTGCCCAGCATTTCTTTGATGCAGCAGCTGCAAATGCCGGAATTTCCTCAGCAGAGCTGGTATCCGGATTTGAAAACGGAACTGCTAAGATTTCCGACTATCCTGAACTTTATAATAATTTCTTTGATTTCATTGATCTGGCAGTAAAGTATGGTGATGATAAGCCTCTTGAGACAGCTCTTGATGGCGAGGAATCTGCTTTCGGTACAGGAAAGGCAGCTATGGTGCTTGGACAGGGTGCATGGATTGAGGCAGATGTTCTGGCCATTGATCCTGATATCCAGATCGGATTCAATGGATATCCGGTCACAGAGGATGCTTCACAGTGCCAGGTGATTTCCGGTTCAGACCAGTCACTTCATGTGAATAAGGATTCTGCAGTTCTTCAGCAGACATTGGATTTCATAAACTGGTGGTATACATCAGACTACGGAAAAGCATGGTTTACAGATGTTGCAGGGGTTGTGCCTCCGATTACTTCTGATGTACAGAGTGATTTTGAAATTATCAAGCAGGGTGATGAGCTGGCAGCTTCTGCAGGTGCAGCAGATCTTGAGATTATCTATTCGACAGACAGCTGGCACCAGACCTTTGGCGAGCTCATGCAGTCCTATATTGCAGGAGAGAATGACAAAGATACCACATGCAGTGAGATTGAGCGGCTGTGGAAGGAAATTGAAGGGGCACAGTAGTAAGTGGCCGGTTGCAAATAAAGTTCCCAAAGAACATGAAAACGAATAAAGGACGTTTCGGAAGGACATCTGCTTTGGCAGGTGTCCTTCCTGCATTACAGTACAATCTCATATGTTTCTTATTTCTATATTGACCTTGACGTAAGGGCAATGTTTATAATAAAGGTAATCTTATTATGAAGATGTTGAACAGTTACAGATAAGCAGAGAGAAGGGGAAATTGGAAACAGAATGGAAGAAAAGAAGATCTATACTGCAGGAGAGCTTGGCAGGCTTACGGGTGTGTCGGCACGAACCATCCGGTTTTATGATAAGAAGGCATTGCTGAAGCCGGTTGGTTATTCGGACTGTGGATACCGGCTTTATAATCAGGAGTCTATTTTGCAGCTTCAGAGAATCCGGGTACTTCAATATATAGGATTATCACTGGACGAAATCCGTGAACAGATCAGGAAGGCGCAGAATGAAAAATGGTTTCAGTGGACCTTTGATAAGCTGGCGTTGACGGAAGGGATGCACATTCTGGATATGGGATGCGGACATGGGAATCTCTGGGTTAAGAACTGGAACCGGATTCCGGCAGGCACTACCATTACGTTGGTAGATAAGAGAAATGTCTGCATAGAATATCTGAAGGAATTCTATCGGGATCATAAGCGATTTTTACAGGATCATGTCACGTTTCAATTTATGGTTGCGGATATGGAAACGAATTGGAAAATAGAAGAAACTTATGACCGTGTTGTTGCGAATCACCTCTGGAAATTTATTGAACAGCCGGAAAAACTGATGGAGCGTGTGAAAAAGGTTCTTCATCCCGGAGGCTTTCTGTTTTCTACTTATTCGGTCTATGGATTGCTGGAAGCCATACAGGAGGTGCTGGACCAGACGGGAATTCTACTGGATCTTAGGGAACGTATCTTGCAGAAAAAGGAAGAACGGCTGATGCTGGAAGATCAGATGAGAAGATGTTTTGAAAGAGTGGATCTGGAGACATTTTCAAACCGGGTGGAAGGGCTTGACCATCCGGAGGATCTTTTAGCCTATATAAAGAACTGCGAAGGCAGGCTGGCAGAGGAGCACCGTGCATCTTTTAAGGAATATGAACAGAAGCTGAAAAATGAATGGAAGGATTACGCTGCGTGGGAAGCCGAAATAATCACCCCATTATACCGATGCTTTGCCCAAAGCAAATAAGCAGGAAACAAGGAGAAAGAAATGAAACTGGCAGTTTTATCAGATATCCATGGAAATGATATTGCTTTTGCAGCATGTCTTTCCTATCTCAAACAGCAGGACATAGATGCCTATTGCCTCTTGGGAGATTATATCGGTGAACTTCCGGGCATACGTCATACCATGGAGATGTTATATCGGCTCATGGAAGAAGAGTGTTGCTATATCATCCGCGGTAATAAGGAAGAGTATCAGTTAGGAAGTCTCGTGGAGGAGCATCCGGAGTGGGATGCCTATCCCAGCACGGTCGGGATGCTGCGGTATGGAAAAACACAGTTGCAGTCCAAAGATCTGGATTTTCTTAAAAACCTGCCCATAAGCAGGATCGTAAGAATAGAGGGTCTGCCGGAACTGATGCTTTGCCATGGCTCTCCGCGTAATGTGCGGGAAGATCTTTATGCTCATAATGAGAAGAATGGGGAGATCTTCAAGGAGATAAAGCAGACCTATATTTTAAGTGGACATACACATCGCACGACCAGCTTTGAAGAGCATGGAAAACTTATTTTCAATCCCGGGGCGGTTGGACTTCCTGTCCATGGTGCAAAAGGGGCACAGATCATGATTCTTCATGGTGATAGAGGGTCCTGGGTGCCGGAATTCCTTACCATTGATTATGCTGTGGAGGACGTTATCAGGGAGATGCACCAGAAGAATTTATATGAAATTGCCCCTTACTGGACCAGAATTACGGAATGGATGCTTCGGGGAGCTGATTCCTCACATGGAAGCCTCCTTGCACAGGCCATGGAATTGTGTACCCGGAAGTATGGCAGGTGCCAATGGCCCATGATTCCGGAGGAGTGCTGGCAGGAGGTCTACGAAAGGTTCATGGCTGCGAAGGATTTACCAGTATAGCTTCATATCTTCCAGAGCTTCGTCATCGGATAAAGAGAGACTGTTTTTGATCCGGTCAAGCGTATTTTCGAAGCTGCAGCCCAGATCTTTACAGTTACTGATGAGAGCTTGGATAACCTGATTCCGACCTTCGATCAGGCCGGAATTGCGGCCTTCGATAAGCCCGGTGTTATGTCCTTCGTTATAATAAGAATTAATTAAATCACACACGGTAGATTCTCCTTTCTTAGCAGGTGAAGTAAATAATGGAATAGAGTCTAAATATTGATCATCGCCGGTCAGGGCATGGAGCATCCGGATCACCTCTTCAGGGTGCTTCATTGTCTGGTTCCGTTTCAACAGGCTTTCACGATCACATAAGTAGTCGAGGATGATGCGCAGGTCACCCTGGAATTTTTCGCGGACATCTTTGCTTAGAAAACACATATTAAACACCGGCATTTTACTATTGTTGAAATATGGATATGCCGCCGGATTAGGTTTAAAGTGTAGTGCCTCCAGGATAGAAGTTGCTTCATTCCAAGGTTTTCGGCTCCAATTTAGGACAAACGTAAATACAGGGTATGTTTTATATGCATTTTTCTGGCCTTTGTATTGCGATCGGTAAGCAGCACCATCAAAGCCAGCACAGCGAAGCGGCATATAGGCATTTATGGTGCTTTGGTTTTCAAGGTTATAAAGTGCATGAATTTCGCCGTTATGCAGTTCATACATGCTGCAGTCACGGAACTGCTGGTGGGTTTGCTTGTCTGTTCCGATATAAAGACTCTCTGTTGGGCCGGCTAACAGATCGGCTTCGTCCACAACTTTCTCGCCGGAATAGACTAAGACATTGATTAGTTCAGCAAAAACGTCCCGGCATCCAATCAGCATTTTCTGGGTATGATCTTTTTCTCCCATTGGTTCTCCTTTTCTGATGTGGTCAGACAGAAATGAAAATCCTCTGCCTTTAAATAATGAAAATTACTGGAATTTAAAAGCATAGATTTCCTGAATGGGTGGTTAGGAATTCCTAAAAAACAGATACCGCAAATAAAACTGAACCGATCACAGGCCGTAACATGGATCGTAAGTTCGAGATGCATATGCAGATGTCACAGAGATCCACATTGCAATCATTTAAAACTTCAAATTCATACTTGGGGTATATGTCTGGAATTCTAAAAAAGAATTTAATAAGATACCACAGAAGTTGTATGCTTTTCTATAAAATAGCATAAAAGGGAAAGGGATGCAATAGCAAGTTTTAAGATGTAAAAAGATGTAAAAATATATTGGTTAAGAATATATTTAAGAAACTTCTGATATTTTGAGGTGATCTATTTATACAGGCAGGGCAGTATCTTGGTGTTTCCTGGTTGCCAAACGTTCTATCTTCGCATATGCTGATAGCAGAAGAGTAGAGCACAGCCTGTGGTCAGCATTTGTTCCGTATGATAGGAGTTGCTGGAGCAGAGGCGGAGACTGGAAAGCGAGAAGGCAGCATGATGAATCAGGGCAGAGTGACAGAATACAGTGGTATAGACAGCATAGGCAATACAGCGGATAGTAGTCATACAGATAGCATAGATATGAAAATTGAGAGCAGATATTTAGAACAGGCGCTGAGGCTGCACAAGCAGCATCCGGTAGTGGATATGCATCTGGATCTGGCAGGTGAGCTTGTGCTGCGGCATGAGCTGGGCGAGCAGAATGTCCTGTACCACCGGTATCTTAAGAATTTTTATCAGGCAGGCATCCGGGTGATAGCCTCTTCAATTTATGTGGCAAACTGTGATCTGGACCATGCGTGGGCGAATGCGCTGATGCAGATTAAGCTTTTAAAGGGAGAGATAGTTACCTGTAATCTGGAACTTCAGAGGTCCCGGGAGAAGGAACCGCTCTATGAGAGGGTCTTGCTGATCCAAAGCCGGCAGGATCTTGCGAAGCTTCTGGATCAGAAGAATACAGAAAAAAGGGAGCTTGGAATTCTTCTTTATATGGAAGGTCTCGAGTGTATTGGAGAAGAGACAGACCGACTCGAGGAGCTTTTCAGGCAGGGAGTCCGTGGAGCAGCGCTTACCTGGAGCAGAAAGGATGCACTGGCAACAGGCTGCTGTAAGGCTTCGGAGCATCGTCAGATACGGGGAGGACTTACTGAAAAGGGGATGGAGACGGTCCGGAAACTGGAGGAGCTAAACATGTTTCTGGATGTGAGCCATTTAAATGATGACGGATTTACAGATGTATGCCGTATTACGACACGCCCCTTTGTGGCAACACACTCAAACAGCAGGACGATATATGACAATTACCGGAATCTGACGGATGGACAGATGCAGAAGCTGGCGCAGCAGGGTGGCATTATGGGACTGAACGGATGCCGTTACATTACGGGTTCTTTAAATGGTGGTCATCTGCTCAGAATGTGTGAGCATATTGAATATGAGACTGCAAGACTTGGTGCACAACATATTGGCTTTGGTTTTGATCTGTGCGATTCCTATGACGAAGCACGAGCCGGATTGCAGGGAAAAGAGCCGCCGGTACAGAAGAATGACTGCCTGCCGGATCATGCACGGATTCCGATGGTGACAGCAGCTCTTTTGCAGCGCGGCATGTCAGAAGAAGACATGGTTTTCATTATGGGGAAAAGCTGGATTTTGTATTTAATGGAAATACTTCCATAAGTGAGGCAATTCTTACTTATGGTTTGCATAATCGAGGGGAATACTCTATAATCGTAAGTAAAAGAAGCAGAAGTAACAGCTTAGCCATGCCCATTCATAAGCTGCCGGATTGTACAGATTGACTGACAAATATACGTGTTTTCCGGCAGCTTATTTCATGTCGGGCGTCCGCCCTATAGAAATGATTGTATAAGCAGCCCTTAGTGAGCAAGCTCCCACGGTCATTTTGCACAATCATTTCTGCATGGCTGAACTGTTATAAGCAGAATGCTGCACTTCGGAATATAGGGTAATTTCCGATTGGGGAAGAGCCGGAAATGGAGGGAAGGTATGAATTTACAGGAAGCAAAGGACAAGCTGCACAAGGCAGGCCAGGAGCAGGTTTTAAGATATTATGAGGAGCTTTCCGAAGAACAGAAGGAAGCACTGCTGAAGCAGATTGAGGATACGGATTTTTCAATTCTGGATGCCGTGAAGGATGGAAAGAAGGAGCCGCAGAAGGGTGTGATTACTCCCCTTGCAGCCATGCAGCTTAAGGAGATCGAAGAGAAAAAGACGCAGTTTAGGGAAACCGGTTTACAGGCGATCCGTGAGGGAAAGGTTGGTGCGGTGCTTCTTGCCGGCGGAATGGGAACCCGGCTTGGATCCGACAATCCGAAGGGAATGTTTAATATCGGTCTTACAAAAGAAGTATATATTTTCCAGCGTCTCATTGAAAACCTGATGGATGTCGTGAAGGAAGCTGGGGTATTCATTCCGCTTTATATTATGACAAGTGACAAGAATCATCAGGCAACGACTGTATTTTTGAAGGAGCATGATTACTTCGGCTATGCAGCGGAGCATATCACCTTCTTTATGCAGGAGATGGCACCGGCAACCGATTATGAGGGCAAGGTTTATCTTGAAGAAAAGTGGAAGATGTCCACATCCCCGAACGGGAATGGTGGCTGGTATCTGTCCATGCATAAATGGGGCATTGCACAGAAAGCGATGGAGGATGGCGTGGAATGGCTGAACATTTTCGCAGTAGATAACGTGTTACAGCGGATTGCCGATCCGGTTTTCGTGGGTGCGGTTCTGGAGAACCAGTGTGTAGCCGGCTCGAAAGTGGTAAAGAAGGTAACCCCGGACGAGAAGGTTGGTGTAATGTGCTTAGAGGATGGCAGACCGTCTATTGTAGAATACTATGAACTGACGGAGGAAATGCGTGACGCGAAGGATGCGGCAGGCGATCCGGCCTACAACTTCGGTGTGATTCTGAATTATCTGTTCCGGATTTCGGAGCTTGAGAAGATCCGTGAGAAGAATCTTCCCCTGCACGTGGTAGAAAAGAAGATTCCTTATTTAGATGAGCAGGGGAAAAAGGTGAAGCCGGAGGCTCCCAACGGATATAAATTTGAACAGCTTGTGCTGGATATGATTCATGAAATGGAAAACTGCCTGCCGTTCGAGGTAGAGCGCAGCAAAGAGTTTGCACCCATCAAAAATGCGATCGGTGTGGATTCCGTAGAGAGCGCAAGAGAGCTGTGTAAATTAAATGGAATTGAGCTATAATTACCCGGACATAAGGATGCAGAACTGTTTACGGACAGTTACAGTTCACACAGCAGCCAGACAACATTTTGACAGATAAGAGCAACATTTCTATATTGTGAAACTATTCCGGGTGGCATATAATGAACCCATAGGTTACAGTTCACACAGCAGCCAGTGGCAGATTTGATGGTGGAACGAGATACGGGTGAGCAGTAACGTCCATAGAAAGCAAAACCAGGTCTTGAAAGAAGACATTTGGTATTACAGGGAAACAAGTCCTTAAGGAAAGTGAGGAGAGAAAGATGTCAATTTTAGTAACCGGAGGAGCCGGCTATATCGGAAGTCATACTGTGGTGGAGCTTCAGAATGCCGGATATGAAGTGGTTGTTGTGGATAACTTAAGCAATTCCAGCAGGGAAAGTTTAAAAAGAGTGGAGAAGATTACCGGGAAGCCGGTTACCTTCTATGAAGCAGACATTCTTGACCGTGAGGCACTGAACAGGATTTTTGAAAAAGAGAGCATTGAGTCCTGTATTCATTTTGCAGGTCTTAAGGCTGTTGGGGAATCCGTGCAGAAGCCCTGGGAATATTATGAGAATAACATTGCTGGAACACTGACGCTTGTAGATGTAATGCGTAAGCATGGCGTGAAGAACATTATCTTTTCCTCTTCTGCAACTGTATACGGAGATCCTGCAGTGATCCCGATTACCGAAGAGTGTCCGAAGGGACAGTGTACCAATCCATACGGTTGGACGAAGTCCATGTTAGAGCAGATCCTTACCGATATGCAGAAGGCAGATCCGGAATGGAATGTGATTCTGTTAAGATATTTTAATCCGATTGGAGCACATAAGAGCGGACTGATCGGAGAGAATCCGAATGGTATTCCGAATAACCTGATGCCGTATGTAACACAGGTTGCGGTTGGTAAGCTGAAAGAGCTTGGTATATTTGGCAATGATTATGATACACCGGACGGAACCGGAGTCCGCGACTACATTCATGTTGTCGATCTTGCCATCGGTCATGTGAAGGCAATTAAGAAGCTTGATGAGAAGGTCGGACTGGCAATTTACAATCTGGGAACCGGAAAGGGCTACAGCGTTCTTGATATCGTGAAGAACTTCGAGGCTGCTACCGGTGTGAAGATCCCTTATGTGATTAAGCCGCGTCGTGCCGGAGATATTGCCACATGCTATTCCAATGCGGATAAGGCAAAGAGAGAACTGGGATGGGAAGCACAGTATGATATTAAGGAAATGTGTGAGGATTCCTGGAGATGGCAGAGCATGAATCCCAATGGATATGCGGATGCAAAGTGATTTAATATGACATGATGAAGCTGTTCTTAATAGTATTATGGAATGCTTATGAATAAAAAAAGGACCCGTAAGGATCCTTTTTTTATAGGAAATTCCTATAAAGGTCTTTTAAGCCACATAGCAGTACATGAAGATGAAGTGACAGAAGCTTCCGGCCATGACGAAGAGGTGGAAAATTTCGTGGGAGCCGAAGAACTCATGCTTTGCATTGAATAAGGGGAGCTTTAAGGCGTAAATCACACCGCCGATGGTGTAGATGATGCCGCCGGCAAGCAGCCAGAGGAAGGCAGCAGTGGGAAGTACCTGAAGGAGTGGACCGAATACGGCAACACAGGCCCAGCCCATGGCAATATAAATGACAGAGGAAAACCATTTCGGACAGGTGATCCAGCAGGCTTTCAGGATCATGCCGAACAGGGCAAGACCCCAGATGACGGCAAGCAGGGTGTAACCAAGCTTCCCGCCAAGGACAGTCAGGCAGATCGGGGTATAGGAACCGGCGATCAGTATAAAAATCATCATGTGATCAATCTTACGGAAGATGCGTAAGGGGCGCCCGGACAGGTTTAAGGAGTGGTAGGTTGCACTTGCTCCATATAAAAGGATCATGCTCACGCAGAAAATACTGAGTGCGATAATGGATTCCCGGCCTGCATAGAGCGCTGCCTTGGTTAATAACGGAGCAGCAGCAAAGGCTGCCAGTAACATTGCTATAAAATGGGTAAGAGCACTTCCGGGCTCACGAATTGTAATTTGCATAAGAAAACCTCCTTTAAATAACAATACGTAGTATTTAAAACTACATTAGGAATAAGTAAATACTACTACATAAGATATGCAGTGTCAATCGTTTTATTCACAAACAATCTGGAGGTTCTATTCGCAAACGATCGGAGGTATTCCAAATTGCTTTTTGCCCAAATTTACATTCAGATGAATAACGATTTTGTGACAATTCGGAACGATGCAAATATAAAAGGGTCCATGCAGAAAAATCCTGCACAGACCCTTTATTTAAAATCTGAGTAACAGTTCAGCCATGCAGAAATGATTGTGCAAGATGACCGTGGGAGCTTGCTCACTAAGGGCAGCTTATACAATCATTTCTGCATGGCTGAACTGTTACAAATCTGATTTTAATCTTCTTCAATGATCTGAATTTCCAGATAATCAAAATCAATATGCTCAATGAAGCTGTCCTGTGTAAAACGTGTTTTGGAATGGCGCTTAAAGTCTCTGATATTGAGGTCCAGCCAGATGGGGCGGGTGAGATCCAGCTCATAGCATGCCTCATCCAGTGCCTGAAATACCTTATGGGTACGGGTATCCTCCTGATCATTACAGATCACCACATCTTTTAGTAAATGATTTTCTTTAAATATTTTAGCCCATAAACGAAACATTTCAGGATCTCCTTATATAATCTTGACAGTATCTGTTTAAAATTCCTCTTCCATATTCTGAATGGCTGTGGTCTACCACTGATTCCAGGTAAGCAGAACCAGTGTGATGAGGATGACAAAGGCAAGCACCAGATATTCCAATATGGCTGCACAGATCTGATGTACCCTGCTTTCCATACGGGAACGGTCGCAGAACTGGATCAGTCCGATGACGGAGAACAGAAGTCCGACCACCACATAGCGGAAGTTGGCACTGCAGGTATAAGGGTACTTGATGATAAAAGCAATAAAGGTCAGTACAACGAGAACGTAACCAACCAGCAGGAACACGCCAAGCTCACGGTTTCCTTTGCGGATTTCCCGGATTGCCATAAGGATGTTGATGACAAATAATAAAATGCCGAGCGTCGCTGCAAGAATCAGGGCAGCACGGCAGCACTGTAAAAGAAAATCGGATAATTCCGGACGGACTTCATCGAAGATGGAGGTCCGGAACAGAATCTGCCAGGTGTTGCAGATGGTATTTCCGTTGATGGTGTGGAACGGATAAGCAAGCTCCATAGAGGTAGGAAGTCCGAAAATCTGCTGGTAGGAGAACTTGCCGATGTACTGCTCGGATTCCGGAGGCAGAATCGGTACACCGGGATTTGTATTGTAGAAAACGAGGTTCCGGATTACCCAGGAAAGACCGATCCCGGCAGTCAGGACACCGAAAATGGCAAATTCGCGGATGGATTTCCAGATGTGTCCGGCTTTGCATTCTTTCACAAAATGCATCAGGAAAACGGCCGCCAGAGGGAATGCCATTACGGCAACATTTAATTTGGTAATCATTCCAAAGCCTAACGATAAGGCAATAAGAATGAGATTTTTCAGAGATTTATGCTCTATCCAGCACAGGGCAAAGTAGAAGCAGGTAAAGGTAAGCAGTGTCGATAACATATCGTTATTGACACTTGCAGACATATAGATCATGCCGGGATGAAAGGTGAGCAGTGCCATGGCAGGAACCATACAGGTATCGGAGCATTTGATTTTCTTTAAAATGCCATATCCGACGGTAAGACACAGACTGGAATATAAAAGGGTCAGAGCCTGGATGTTTTCAAACGCCAGACGGTCACCGGCACCAAACAGCATCTGCAGATCAATGAACAGGCAGGAAAGGATGTGGTGAAAGGGCGGATGATAATAGGAGAACAGCTTATAAGGGCTGAAATCCGGAAGATGCCCGAACTTACACAGGTATTCGATATAGCCGAGGTGGCCGGGATTAATCAGATCATCGGACAATCCGGAGAAGTAGCCTTCGTCATGCTGGCGGTCGACCACGCCGGTGCAGATTACATAATAGCTTCGCAGAATTACGCCCCCGGTAATCAGAAGAAATACCTTATCGTCTGTCGTGAGACGGCTATTCTTAACCATAAAAAAGCAGCCTGCCAGATAAAGGAGCAGGATCACAACGAACATGCCGGTTTTATACTCATGGGATAAGCCGGCAAGAGAAGGGCATGCCTGCATGAATACAGTATATAGAAAGAATATGCCAATTATGATGGCGGTACGGTATTGATCTGCTTTTTTGAAAATGACAGCTGCTTTTGTGCTCATAAATTACTCCTCGCTGAAAGTAATGAAACCGGAGTTTCCATTTGTTTCTTTAAATCATTCGTAACTGTTCAGTACCTTCACAGTTACGATGCAAAATCCATTCCAAATCGGCTTCGCCGATGGGATTTTGCATTACGGAATCATTTTCTTACGGTCTCAGCAGTAAATGCATCGACCTGTACTGAATAGTTACAATCATTCATTACATCAAAGAGTGGCAAAATTTACTTTAGACACTCATATCATTACATTATTATAAAGAAAGAAAAAATCTTTGGCAATAACTTTGTTTTTAGAGGCAGACATGGTATCATAAGAAAGACAAAAAATATATGAAATTAGTAAAGGTACAGCATTTTCGAATGAAAACAATACAAAAGTCTGTTTTTGGAATACCGGGGAAAAAATTGAAGAATGGTTGTGGAGTCCTTTTTTTATTCCTGGGGATTTTGTCTTTTTTTGTATGCCTGTTTCAGGCATTCGGACAGGATATCTGGTTTGATGAAGTATTTTCCGTGAATTTTATACAACATAGTTATAAGGAAATTGCTGCCCTTACCGGGAAGGATGTGCATCCGCCACTTTATTACTGGTATTTGAAGCTCTTTCATGATATTGGAAAGGTACTGGTTCCGGCGGCTTCCTCCATCGTACTGTGCAAGCTTGCATCAATGCTTCCGTTTGTGGGAATCTTCGTTTATACGCTGACTGCAATCCGGAAGAACTTCGGACTGCATGTTGCAGGGCTGTTCTGGTTTCTGATAATGACGATGCCGCAGATCTCCAACTATACGGTGGAGATCCGGATGTATTCCCTGGCATTGTTTTTTATTACGGCTGCTTTCGTACATAGCTATGAACTGGTTTGTGCATTTCCTGCGCAAGGAGTATCTGAGGCAGAGAGAACAGCAGAACTGGGAGTGGCTGCAGGAACAGAAGAGACAGCAGAATCGGGAGTAGCTGCAGGAACAGAAGAGGCAGCAGAACCGGAAGCAGCAGGATCAGAAGTAATTTCCGGAGCAGTTTTGGCATCAGGATCCGTCACTGGAGAAAATGGATTGATAAAAGGGTGGAAGAAAAATAAACACTGGCTTCTGTTCTGGGTTTATGGAATTCTCACGGCATATACCCAGTATTATGCCTGCGTAGCGGTGATTGCGATTTATATTGCGTTGTTTGTATTCTTCATTGTTAAGGCGCATAAAAACAAAACAGGAAAATCTGTTTGTGAAAAGGTACAGATAAATCAGGAACAGGTAGAAAACCGAAAAACAATACAGAACGAAGTAGCAATACAGAACGAAGTAGCAATACAGAACGAAGCAGCAATACAGAACGAAGCAGCAATAAAGGAACAAAACAGGATATGCGCCCGGAATGGTATAGGGAAGGTTCTGCTTTGCGCCGGATTATCCGTGCTTGCCTATCTTCCGTGGCTGCCGTTCTTTTTCTCGCAGGTACGGACGGTAAGCAGCAGCTATTGGATTCAGCCGCTCACCTGGAAAAGCATTTTCGGATGCATGAAATATATTTTCCTGCCGGTTTCCTATGCGGTAAAGAAGAATTACGTGCTGGCCTGTGTGATGATTTTGTTCTTTGGTGCAGCCTTTTTATATTCCTTCCTTATGAAAAGAAAGGATGCAAGGGGACGCTTCTTTCTGCTTACCGGATTATGGATTGCGGTATTTACCACACTGATTGGATTTGTATGCTCGATTCTGAATCGTCCAATCTTCGTATACCGGTATCTCATCCCCTGCCTTGGGGCTATGTGGCTTGTGGCAGCAGTTGTGCTGTGGGATTTTATAGAGAAAAACTGGGGCATTCTGTTATTCGTGCCGTTTCTTCTTTCGGGATATTCGAATATGCAGGGCTTTTATGGAGAAGAGAATAAGAAGATCGTAGAGATGAAAGCAACGCAGAGCTTTCTTGCAGATTTTCCAAAGGATGCTGTGGTACTTTGCAACTTCAATCATGTGCAGGCCGTGACAGCCTGTTATCTGAAGGATTCAAATGAGATCTGGCTGTATGGAAGCAATCCGGAAGACCTGATTGCAGAGCTGCTTCCACAGTGCCGGGGACTTGAGGATACCACAGAGCTTTTGCAGCTTGTGAAGGAAAGGGATGTTTATTTCTTCGGCAGCTTCAACAGCAGGGAGGAGCTGTTGAAGGAATGGGAGACCGAAGGGATTGCCTATACCGAAGAAGGAACCTATCTGCTGGAGAGGTATTATTTTAATGTTTACCATTTGGTAACAAATCAGAGTCATGTTGACCCTTGACGGAATATGATGAAGAATTTTTGACCTACGCTTATTTTAAGGGAAAAGGAATTTACATGAAAAGAATCAAAGCATTTATAGTAGAAAATAAATTATTCAGCCTGTTTTTCTTAGGGATGGCAGTCTATTATGCAGTCAGCATGTTTGCAATCAAACCATGGTATGATGAGCTGTATACCTACTATTCCTTTATTTCAAGGGGACCGGTTTATGCGGCAATTCACTGGCCGGTGCCGAATAATCATGTTTTTTATTCGGTGCTGTCAGCGTTTCTTGATTATCTGGGAAATCCCTATATCGGACTTCGTGGTGTTTCGTTTCTCATGTCCTGTGCCAATATGCTTCTTTTGTATCAGTTTGCGAAGAAATTTCTGAACCGGTTCTTTTCCGCAGGGGTGGTATTCCTGTATGTGGCAGTCTGGCAGGTCAACAATCTTTCAGTGCAGGGACGCGGCTATACACTTGCGGCAACCTGTTATCTGCTTGCCCTGTTAAGTCTTTTTAAGATCTGTAAGGAGCAGGCGCGGAGGAGAGATTATATCCTTTATGTCCTTTCCCTGACAGGGGGGCTGTATACGCTGGTAAGCTCGACCTTCTGGGTTATTCCGGTCTGTATCACGGGTGGAATTACCCTTCTTTTTACGAAAAAGTATAAAACACTGTGGAAGCTGATTGCCGCTTCCGTAGTGGCAGCGGGCCTGACGGTTTTGCTATATGCGGTGATCTGGCTTGCAATCGGATCGAACCTCATGTCGAAGGATCCGGCCGGCATTTATTATGGAATTTATCAGGTAAAAATCATTCTGAAAACGCCGTTTGAAGCATTGCGGACCGGCATGGAATATATGCTGGCGACTCCGTACATTCAAGGGGATGAGCGAAGCTACATCGTGAAGGAGCTGTTCCATTATCTTACGGGTGTGTTTAATCTGTTCTATGCAGGATTTGGCGCGGCACTTGTGGTGATCCTTGCCATCGGGGGTGCGCTTGCCGTCGTGAGTGCATGCTTTTCCCGTAAAAAGGATGAGACTTCATGGTTCTTCCACGTCTATCTGGCGGTATCCACAGTGATGGTTCCGGTGATGCTGGTGATTCAGAGTGTGCAGCCGTATTACAGGGTATTTTCCTTCCTTGCCGTTCCGGTCAGCCTGATGCTGGTGTGGCTGCTGAAGCTTCTGGTGGAGAGAGTATTCCGATTTTCGGAAGGGGAGATGGTTATTGCAGGGAAGTACTGCTGCTTACTGCTTTTGGGGTTTGCGATGTTTGAGCTTTGTGGATCCTCGTATCATTCCCAGTATGCGGAGCGTGAAACAGAAATCGCTGATATTTTCCGGGGACATACGGAGAATCTGCAGACCTGCTTTCCGGTAGATGATTATCAGAAGTATGTGCTGAAATTTTATTATGACAGGGAACCGGCAGAGGTGACAGTTACGGATGCACAGTGTATCCTCATTCCGAAGGAAATCTATGACGAAACGAAGGAAATTCCGCAATGGCCGACGCTTTATGGCTATGGAGCAGTGGATACGGTTTATATTAAGGATCATTTTACGCAGGTTAACGAAAGTGAGCATTATGAACTCTATATCCGGAAGGAATAGAAGAAATTCGTCGATAAGTTTATTATGAAAAATGTATAAAAAGTTTATAAAAACATGCATTTTCCTGTGAAAATATGCTATGATATAAGTGGAGTATGGGGACTCCCGAAGAGGGAGAGGAAGGGTTGTTTATGGATATTATCACAGGACGTGACGGAGATGTGGATAACTGGAAAGAGGTTATGCTTATTTATGGTTCAGCTCTGAAACAGATTGGTACGAAGCTGGAGATTCTGAATGATGAATTTCAGCACGTACACAGCTATAATCCGATTGAACATATTAAATCCCGGATTAAGACCGCGGAGAGTATCGTTAAGAAATTAAGAAGGTATGGCTATGAATCGACGATTTCCAATATGGTGGAATACATTAATGATATTGCGGGGATCCGCGTGATCTGTTCGTTCATGTCTGATATTTACCGTATTGCCGATATGATCAGTAACCAGAGAGACATTAAGGTGATTTCGGTGAAGGACTATCTGAAGAATCCGAAGCCGAGCGGCTATCGCAGTTATCATATGATTGTGACGGTTCCGGTATATTTGTCAGACAGGATTGTGGATACGAAGGTGGAGATCCAGATCCGTACAGTAGCGATGGATTTCTGGGCAAGCTTAGAGCATAAGATTCATTATAAGTTCGAAGGAAATGTGCCGGAGCATATCCAGAGTGAGCTGATAGAGTGTGCGGATATGGTGGCAGCGCTTGATGATAAGATGCTTTCGCTGAATGAAGAAGTTCTCAGTATGAATAATCTTGGTGAAGAATAAAGGAACATAAGAAAGACTCAGAATGCTGTATTATCTCCGATATTACATAAAACAGATAATACCACATTTTGAGTCTTTTTCGCTTATGGGAAATTCCGTAGGAATTTCTTAATAAAGTAGAAAAAAATTTTGCCCTATAAAATGAGGAGTGCCCAGACACATCTCTGCGCCTGGGCTATTATGAAAAAATTTATCTATGTGTGTAATGAAAAACATTACATGTTTCCGTTGCTATGTATATATAGTACAATACAATTATGAACAAATTATGAACAAGCTATGAAAATGTTGTTAATTTTTACAACGATGTAAAAAAATAGATGTAAAATATGTGCAATATGCACAAAAACGACAGTAATTGTAAAAATGTAAGAGTTATGATATAATAAAGCGATTATAAACAGACATTTGTTTTTGGAAAGAGGATAGGTATGGATAATTTTATGGATGAAATTGTACAGAAATTTACCCCACAGGAGATGATCCGGGCCAATGCGGCAGCAGATGCGGCAGAGATTGAAAGCCTTGAAAAGCAGCTTACCCTGTTTAAAGAACAGATGGAAAAATATGACGACTGTCTCCAGGAAATGCGTCAGGTGAATCTGAAGAATATAGAGACGGCACAGGATGTTCAGCAGTTAGCGGACAAAATGGGACAACATTTAGGTAAAACAGCAGGAGAAGTAGAAGCTGCTTCCGTTTCCAAAATCAAGGAAACCTCAGATCTTTCCATGGCTGGTATCCAGAAGGCAATTGATGAGAGTCTTGCGAAGATTGCCGAAATTAAGGAGCATGCAGACAACACCCAGCAGATTGCGGAGATGGTGAACGAGCTTCAGAACAAGACGGAGAATGTCATTAAGAACCTGGAAGATTTTCTCCATACCGATAATGTGAAGGTGTACCGTAATGTGCAGGCTTCCATGGTAGAGGAACTGGACCGCCGGACAGGGGAACTGAAGGAGGAATTGCAGAAGACACAGAAGAAGTCGGGCATATTGTTCCCGCTTGTCCTGATTACAATGATTCTGTCCGCACTGAATCTGATCGTAGCTGTTCTTGGATTACTTGGAATATTGTAACTGTTCAGAGCTATGCAAATCATGGAGATATGTACGGCGAATGCCTGCATTCATAAGGATATATGACATCAGGAGATAGAAAATATGGCTAAACAGACATGGAAACCGGGGAATATGCTCTATCCGCTTCCGGCAGTTCTGATTACTGTGGCGGATCAGCAGGGCAATCCCAATATTTTTACAGTGGCATGGGCAGGCACCATCTGCAGCGATCCCGCAATGGTATCAATCTCTGTCCGTCCCTCACGTTATTCCCATCATATGATCGAAGAGACAGGAGAATTTGTGATTAATCTGACCACCAGGGATCTGGCTTTTGCAACGGATTACTGTGGAGTGAAGAGCGGCAGGGATGTGGACAAATTCAAAGAGCTCGGGCTTCATATCAGCCCTGCGTCTGAGGTAAGTGCACCTCTTTTAGACGAAAGCCCTGTGAACATTGAATGCAGGGTAACACAGGTGCTCCGGCTGGGAACACATGATATGTTTGTGGCGAAGGTCGTATCCGTACATGCGGATGAAAAATATATGGATGAAAATGGGAAATTTTCTCTTGAAAAAGCAGACCCGATTGCTTATTCACACGGAACGTATTACACGCTCGGAGAGAAGCTTGGAACATTTGGTTACAGCGTAAAGAAACGATAGAATCCGAAAGGACTCTATCGTTTTTCTTTTTGAGTAGAGCACTTAGCGAGGTTATTTCGAGCTTAGTGCGAACCATACAAGTTCACTTGGCGAACCAAAGGTGAGTCTAGTGAACTTGTTGGGATAAAAGACTTCCACGCACAATCGCATCCTTGCCGTATTTATTGCGGATGGCATCTAAGGCAGTGTCGAGGGCATCGAGCTTTTCACGGGATGGACCTGTGGTCTTTTCCGGCTGGGTGGAAATCTGGTCGAATAGACTTAACTGGATCGGGGCATCCATATCATTTAATCTGGTAGTGCGAACACCCAGCAGGCGGATCGGGGAACCATTCCATAATTCGTCAAATAACTGACAGGCATTCCGGTAAAGGAGAGTAGTTGCATTCGTCGGTTCCGGGAGGTTTCTCTGGTGGGAAGCGCTCCGGAAGTCGGCGTATTTGATTTCAACATTTATCATGGAAGCAGACTGACTTGCATGGCGAAGCCGTTCACCGACACTTTCACATAAGGATAAAAGAATCGGATAGGCTTCTTTGGCTGTTGTGAGATCTTTGGCGACGGTAGTGGAATTGCCGATTCCTTTTGCCTGTGCAGGTACGGAGGTGACACCGGAGTCATCAATGCCGTTGGCATACTGCCATAAAAGGACACCGTGACTTTTGAGGTGGGATGCAATAATGGATGCATCAGTGGTGGCAAGATCGCCAATCGTACGGATTCCTAAATTATGAAGTGCCTGTACACTGGATTTGCCGCACATATATAAAGAAGAAACAGGGAGAGGCCACATTTTCTCTTTGATTTCATGCTGATAGAGGGTGTGTACCTTGTCAGGCTTCTCGAAATCAGAGGCCATTTTTGCAAGCACACGCTTATCGGAAATACCGACGTTCACTGTGAACCCAAACCGGTTCCGGATCTCGTCCTTGATATGGAAAGCCGCTTCTATGGGAGAAGCGTAGTGGCGTTGGATGGGGGTATAATCCATGAAACATTCGTCCACGCTGAGCTGCTCAATATCAGGACAGACAGAACGAAGAAAGTTCATCAGTTCTTCACTTTTCTGATGATAATAATGCATATCCGGACTTTCCATGACGAGAGTGGGACATTTGCGGAAGGCACTGACGATCGGCTCAGCGGTCTGGATACCGTATTTCTTAGCAGGGATCGACTTGGCGAGAACGATGCCGTGACGCTTTTCCTGATCGCCGCCGATGATGGAAGGAATGGTGCGCAGGTCGAGCGGATCACCGTTTTGCAGGCGGCGGATGGCACTCCAGCTTAAGTATGCAGAATTGACGTCAATGTGAAAAATGGTTTCGCTGCCCATGGCTCTCTCCTTTTCTTATTATTTGGTGGATATGCCGCACCGGGGAAACATGCAATATTTTCCAGGTTGGCTCTGAATAGTTACATTATGATTATAAACGGAAATACATGGAAAGAACAGGCTCTTTACAAGTAAATTCAGAACTGTTAAAATAAAACAGTTACCTTTTTGATGTAAACTATAGAACAGGAATGATTTATGATACATTTATCATCACATTATAAACGGTTAAAAATGCGGTTTTTAAAGATGGCACTGCTGGCAGTTTTTGTCAGTATTTTTTTCATGCCGTCTTTTGTGAAATTTGTAAAAACCGGAGATAATATGTTTACGGTTTTTTTGAATGGACAGGAAGTCGGCGTGGTCGATTCGGTCGAAGATGCACAGAGCTATGCGGTGGAAGCACGAAGAAATGTGGCTTCCCGGAGTAATCATCTGGTTCTGGTGGAGAGCGAAATCGAAACCGTCGGGCAGGAAGTGCTATGGGGCAGAGTAGACTCTCCGAAGCTTGTGATTAATAACATGGAGAAGGTCTATTCCTCCGACATGAAGGAATCCATGATTAAGTCCTATGTGGTTAAAATCAATGAAAAAATCATCAATCTTGCCAATCTGGATGAGGTTGTTGCACTTTTGCAGGCAGCGGTAAATAAATATGATGAGGACAAAGAGTATCAGGTGGAACTGCAGCTTGATCCGACAAGAGAGCTTCCGGTTATGAGTGCGTCTGTTGCAACACGCGAGGAGATGCAGGAGCAGGAAGAGGCGGCGGAGGCTGTAGCACTGGAAGCCGGGTTCCAAGCAGATATGACGGCATTGTTTGACCAGATTGAGCCGGATGTGGAGAAGGACTTTGAGGATTATCAGCTTGGTATAATCTCCATGAGTTTCGGGGATGATATAGAGGTAGCTGAGGCGTATCTGGATGAGGGTGAACTGACGGATATCAGTCTTGCCATCAATGAAGTGACAAGTGACGAAGAGAAAAATGAGATTTATAAGGTGGTTTCCGGTGATACCCTGTCAGGAATTGCCATTAAGACGAATGTTCCGCTGGACAAGCTGATTGAAATGAATGAGTCCTTAGAGGATGAAAATTCAATGATCCGTCCGGATCAGGAGTTGATTGTAACGGTTGAAGAACCGATGCTGGCTGTCCTGCGTCAGGAAGAAATGTATTACGAAGAAGATTATGACGCGGATGTCATTTATATTGATAATGATGACTGGTATACAACAGAAACTGTGGTGCATCAGCAGCCGTCTGCCGGACACCGCAAGGTAGTTGCGGTTGTAGCCTTTGAAAATAATACAAAGGTTTCGGAGGAGATTATCAAGGAGGAGATTACTTATGTGGCAGTTCCGAAGGTTGTGGAACGTGGGACTAAAATTCCTCCGACCTATATCAAGCCGATTTCCGGAGGACGTCTGACGTCAAACTTTGGACGACGCAATCGTCCGACCAGAGGCGCAAGCTCCTATCATAAAGGAGTTGACTGGGCAACACCGACAGGAACCGCAGTTTATGCTTCCTGTGGTGGTACCGTTGCAAGAGCCGGCTGGGGAAGCGGCTACGGATATTGTGTATATATCAATCATCCGGATGGCAGACAGACCCGGTACGGACACTTAAGCAAGGTGCTCGTTTCTGCGGGACAGACGGTTTCCCAGGGACAGAAGATTGCTTTGAGCGGAAATACGGGTGTCAGTACAGGACCCCATCTGCACTTTGAGATCCTGATTAACGGATCCCAGGTGAACCCGCTGAAATACCTGAATTAGTCCTAAACAGATGTTTGGGTTTACAGACTTTTACATTATGTTATAATGATAAAAGAGTTTTCGTACCAAATTCCGTTTGAGTTGATTGAAATAATGCAACCGTGAAGAGATGAAACAGTTGCAGAACTACTGAAATATTACTACGTATGATGATAAATACCGGATGGAATATATCAAATGCATTTCGAGGTATGCTATGGAACAGTATGCAATCAGAGGTGGCAATCCGTTAGTTGGCGAAGTCGAAATCGGTGGCGCAAAGAATGCGTCTTTAGCGATTCTGGCAGCAGCCGTTATGACGGATGAAACCGTATTAATAGAAAACATCCCGGATGTCCGTGATACCAATGTGATGATGCAGGCTATTGAAAGCATTGGGGGCACCGTGGAGCGGGTAGACCGCCACACCGCCCGGATTTCCGGCAAAAATATCAAGGATCTTGTAATCGAAGGGGATTACATCAAGAAGATCCGTGCTTCTTATTATCTGCTGGGGGCATTGCTTGGCAAGTATAAGAAGGCACAGGTTTCCTTACCCGGTGGCTGTAACATCGGACTGCGCCCCATCGATCAGCATATCAAAGGCTTTCGTGCACTTGGCGCGGACGTGAAGATTGCCAACGGGTTGATTTTTGCAGAGGCACAGAAGCTTGCAGGAAGTCATATTTATATGGATGTGGTTACGGTTGGAGCAACAATCAATGTGATGCTGGCAGCCGTAATGGCAGAAGGACAGACAATCATTGAGAACGCAGCGAAGGAGCCGCACGTGGTTGATGTGGCGAACTTCTTAAACTGCATGGGAGCCAATATCAAGGGCGCCGGTACGGATGTGATCCGTATCAAGGGTGTTTCAAGACTTCATGGCACAGAGTATACAATCATTCCGGATCAGATCGAGGCAGGAACCTTTATGTTTGCTGCAGCGGTAACAAAGGGCGATGTAATCGTTAAGAATGTTATTCCGAAGCATTTAGAGTCCATCAGCGCAAAGCTCCTTGAAATCGGATGTGAAATCGAGGAATCGGATGATGCCGTACGTGTTGTGGCATCGAAACCGCTTACCCATACGCATGTAAAGACACTTCCCTATCCGGGATTCCCGACGGATATGCAGCCGCAGATTACGGTTACACTGGGGCTTTCCAAGGGAACGAGTATTGTGACCGAGAGTATTTTCGAGAACCGGTTTAAGTATGTGGACGAGCTTACCAGAATGGGTGCGAATATCAAGGTTGAGGGAAATACCGCAATCATTGACGGAGTTCCCGGGTATACGGGTGCCAGTATCAGTGCGCCGGATCTCCGGGCAGGAGCCGCACTTGTAATTGCCGCTCTGGCCGCAGAAGGAATTACGACGATTGATGATATTAAATATATTGAACGTGGATATGAGGATTTTCATCTGAAGCTTGCATCCCTCGGAGCACAGATTGATAAGATCAGTACGGAGCGGGATCTGCAGAAGTTCCGGCTGAAGACGGGCTGAGAGATACTTTGATGGAAGAATTGTTTTTAAAAAGAGTGCTTCCGGAGATGATGAGAGGGATTCTGTCAGATAGAGATGAAGGATTAGGAAATTGCTTGATGGTTCATAGAATGATGGAAGGCTGTTGCTTCTGTGCGTTGGAAGCGATGGTCTTTTTTATTAGAAACTTCCGCCTCTAAAAGAAATTTCAGGATAAAATAACCAAAATATCTTTTAGGAGTGCTTGCTATGAGGAAGTCTCACGATTGTAATTACTTCAAATATACGAAAACCATTATTTTGATGAATGGAGAGTTGATATTTTTTGTCCACAGGTATATACTATGGATATACATTCCGAAAGGAGGATATGGGTATGCAGGCACAGGTAAAAGAGTGGGGAAACAGTCAGGGAATCCGATTGTCAAAAGAGGTACTCAAAAGCGCCGGAATTGAATTGAATGAGATTCTGGATGTTTCAGTAGCAAATGGTGTAATTACATTGATGAAACCATTTCACCATAAAACGCTGGAAGAGAGAGCTGCTGAATATGACGGAAAACTAATGTTGGACGGAGAATACGACTGGGGTGATCCGATAGGAAGGGAGATATGGTAGTGGAGTATTTACACCAGGGAGATATCCTCCGGATTGAGAAGATAAAGCACCCCGTATTGGTTGTGAGCAAGGATTTTTTTAATATGAGCGGTGAAATAATAGGATGCCCTGTTATAAGCAATTCGAATCCCGGACCGCTTCATATATGGACAAGCGTGGGTGAGGAGATAGAGGGATACATTCAATGTGAAAAACTGGCATTGCTGGATCTGTCGATTCGCGGTCATAAAAAAATTGGAAGAATATCCATGTCTGAGTTGGTTAATGTCTCAGATGCTATTCAGGGAATTTTTGATTATGTGTAGTATTTATATGACGAATGATGTTTTGAATAGTTAAAATCGAATCTGGTGCGCTAAATCAGTGCCTCAATCTGCAGATTGGACTGTGTGCTCAGGTCTACAAACCCGCCGGCAGTCCGGATTGTCGGCGAAGAAAGCTTATCCTTATGAATAAAAACAACAGTTCCGACAGTTCCGTTGGTGAGACGGACGTTATTGAGCAGATAGGTATTTACCACATTTTCCAGGAAAGTCATGATGAATCTGGGATCGTATTTCTGCAGACCTTCGTCCTCGAAAATCGAGATGGCAGAGAACGGGCATAAGGGACCACGGTAAACTCTGGCAGAAGTGGTTGCATCGTAAACATCGGCAATGGCAACCATCTTGGCATAGGTTCCGATCTGATTCGCCATGAGCCCTAAAGGATAGCCGCTTCCGTCGCAGCGCTCATGATGCATCAGTACAGCATTTAAGACATCTTCATCCAGTTTGGAACCCAAAAGGAGGCGATACCCCTCCTGCGGGTGCCGCTTGATGATGTTAAATTCCTGTTTGGTGAGCTTGTCCGGTTTTTTCAGAATGCTTTCCGGAATCATGATTTTACCTATATCATGGAGAAGACCGCTTGTTGTAGCCTTCGCAATTTCTTCTTCACTCATGCGCAGCCAGCGTGCAAAAATATTGCAGATCAGTGCTACATTCATGCTGTGCACATAGGTCTCATCATCATATTCCCTCATACAGTGCAGCATGTCAAAAACATTCGGGGTGGTCGCAGCAAGGTCGAGAATATTCAGGGTATGGTTCATCAGTTTATTGACATCCAAAGGAGATCCCTTTTCTATGACGTCATTCATTGCGCCACGGAAGGAATCCACGTCATTTTCAAATTCTTTGTGGAATCTGGTAAATTCGGGACTGCGCTTGAGCCTGTCTGTATAGGAGGTGGTGTAATCATCCGTCTGTGCAGACTGTACTACAAGTTGATCTTCTACGTATAAGGTAAGAACTGAATAAAAAGCAAGCTTTGTAATCGTAGAATCGGTCAGGATAATTCCACGAGGTAAAATAAGCTGGTTGTTGAAATTATATACGTCCTCAGCAGTAACCATGCCGGGAACAAGGTCGGATGTATTGACTCGTTTCATCTGTCCCCTCCTGAAAGCGCCCCAACGCTTCTTTTATATTATAAGATAAATGTAGGAGTTATGTCAATAAACAGGGGAGCTGCAACTGTTACAGTGTATGACAATTTATTAGTTATCGCAAATACAATGATTTTTTCATTGACAAAGCACCGGGGATGGTGTAGCCTATGTTCAGATATGAAAATTCAATATTGTGATGAATCTCTTATTCAGAGTGGTGGAGGTACATAGGACCTATGAAGCCACGGCAACCCCTATAAGGAAGGTGCCTACCTGAGCGAGCAGCGAGCCTAACGGCGATCGAACAATAAGAGGATTTGATTATCGTGTGTCAGGTCCGCTTAGTTAAGCGGATTTTTTTATTCAATCAAACAAAAAGGAGAAAACAAATGGAGAAAAGATTATTTACTTCCGAATCTGTAACCGAAGGACATCCGGACAAGGTCTGCGATGCCATTTCTGATGCCATCCTGGATGCCTGCATGGAAAAGGATCCGATGAGCCGTGTTGCATGCGAAACCGCAGTATGTACCGGATTTGCATTAGTAACCGGTGAAATTACCACAAATGCTTATGTCGATATTCAGAAGATCGTCCGTGATACCGTTAAGGAAATCGGCTATACCAAGTCCGAATACGGCTTTGATGGCAATACCTGTGCCGTTTTAGTTGCAATTGACGAGCAGTCCTCCGATATTGCAATGGGTGTTGATAAGGCCCTTGAAGCAAAACAGGGAGAACTTCAGGATGATCTGGATACCGGTGCCGGCGATCAGGGTATGATGTTTGGTTATGCAACCAACGAAACCGAAGAATATATGCCTTATCCGATTTCTTTGGCACACAAGCTGGCATTACAGCTTACCAGGGTTCGTAAGGACGGAACCTTAAAGTATTTAAGACCGGACGGCAAGAGCCAGGTTTCCGTTGAGTATGATGAAAACGGCAAGCCGCTTCGTCTTGAGGCTGTTGTTCTTTCTACCCAGCATGATGAAGATGTCACACAGGAACAGATCCATGAAGATATTAAGAAGTATGTATTTGATCCGATTCTTCCGAAGGAATTACTGGATGAGGATACCAAGTATTTCATCAATCCGACCGGACGCTTTGTAATCGGTGGACCTCACGGCGATGCAGGTCTTACCGGACGTAAAATTATTGTAGATACCTATGGTGGATATGCACGTCACGGCGGCGGCGCCTTCTCCGGAAAGGACTGCACGAAGGTAGACCGTTCCGCAGCTTATGCAGCACGTTATGTTGCGAAGAACATTGTTGCAGCAGGACTTGCTGACAAGTGCGAAATCCAGCTTTCCTACGCAATCGGTGTAGCACAGCCTACTTCCATCATGGTTGATACCTTCGGAACCGGTAAGGTAGCTGACGAAAAGCTTCTTACAGCAATTCGTGAGAACTTCGACCTTCGTCCGGCAGGAATTATCAAGATGTTAGACCTTCGCCGTCCGATCTACAAGCAGACCGCTGCTTACGGACACTTTGGACGTAACGATCTGGATCTGCCCTGGGAGAAGCTTGATAAGGTCGATGTATTAAAGAAATACCTGTAACTATTCAGTACAGGTCGAAGCATTTACTGCAAAGACCTAAGAAAATGATTCAATAATGCAAAATCCCATCGGCGAAGCCGATTTGGAATGGATTTTGCATCGTAACTGTGAAGGTACTGAACAGTTACGAAATACTTATAATTCTTCACTAAAATAAATAATTATAATAGAGTTAATGTATAGGTGATCGATCCAATCCGGCTTATATATTAACTCTATTTTTGTATTCCTTGCTTGCATCACCTCCCCATAAAGGGTAAACTGTAACTACATGAAATAAACCGCATGAAATAAACCACATGAAATAAACTACATAAATCACATGAAATAAACGGCATGAGATTAACTACATTGTGAATCAACAGTTCTATAAACAGGGTTGAAAAATCAACCATGAACATCGTACACAGAAATTCCGGAGGAACACCATGGCATTTACGCATCTGCACGTCCATACTGAATACAGCCTATTAGATGGATCCAATAAAATTAAAGAATATGTGAAGCGTGTCAAGGAGCTTGGCATGGACAGTGCAGCCATCACGGATCATGGAGTCATGTATGGCGTGATTGATTTTTATAAGGCATGCAAGGCAGAGGGGATTAATCCGATTCTTGGGTGTGAGGTCTATGTTGCACCGAATTCCCGGTTTGATAAAGAGCTGACCGGCGGGGAGGACCGCTATTACCATCTGGTGCTGCTTGCGGAGAATAACAAGGGCTATGAGAATCTGATGAAGATTGTGAGCCGCGGATTTACGGAAGGATATTATTACAAGCCGCGTGTCGATATGGAGCTGCTGCAGGAGTACCACGAGGGAATCATTGCATTGTCAGCCTGCCTTGCAGGGGAAGTGCAGCGTTATATCCAGAAGGGGCTTGTGGATGAAGCAAAGAAGGCAGCACTGAAATATCAGGACTGCTTTGGAAAGGGTAATTATTTCCTGGAGCTGCAGGATCACGGACTGCCGGAGCAGAAATTAGTCAATACCACACTTTTACAGATGAGCAGGGAACTGGATATTCCGATGGTCGTAACGAATGACGTGCACTATACCTATGCGGATGATGTGAAGCCGCATGATATCCTCCTTTGTCTGCAGACCGGAAAGAAGCTTTCTGACGAAGACCGTATGCGTTATGAGGGTGGTCAGTATTATGTGAAGAGTGAAGAAGAGATGAAAGGACTGTTTCCCTATGCGTGGGAGGCAGTTGAAAATACCCAGCGGATTGCGGACCGGTGCCATGTGGAGATTGAGTTTGGAGTGACGAAGCTGCCGAAATTTGATGTGCCGGAGGGGTATAATTCCTGGACTTACCTGAATAAATTGTGTTACGACGGTCTGAAGGAGAGGTATGGGGATGAAAATGCACCTGCCGGAGAGACCGGACAGACGTTGAAGGAACGCCTTGATTATGAGCTGAATGTCATTCAGACAATGGGATATGTGGATTACTTTCTGATTGTCTGGGACTTTATCAATTATGCTAAGCAGAACGGCATCATGGTAGGACCCGGACGAGGATCGGCGGCAGGAAGTATTGTTTCCTATTGCCTTAAGATTACCAATATTGACCCGATCCGTTATAATCTGCTGTTTGAGCGTTTTTTAAATCCGGAACGTGTATCCATGCCGGATATTGATATTGACTTCTGCTTCGAACGGCGGCAGGAGGTTATCGATTATGTAGGGCGTAAGTACGGGCAGGAAAAGGTGGTACAGATCGTTACCTTTGGTACGCTGGCTGCCAAGGGGGTTATCCGTGATGTGGGCCGTGTGATGGACCTTCCGTATGCCTATGTGGATTCCCTTGCGAAGATGATCCCGAATGAGTTAAATATCACGATTGATAAAGCGCTTCAGATGAATCCGGACATGCGCAAGCTCTACGAAACCGATGAGCAGGTGAAGGAGCTGATCGACATGAGCCGTCGTCTTGAGGGGCTTCCGAGACATACCTCCATGCATGCGGCGGGTGTAGTCATCTGTTCCCGTCCGGCGGAGGATCTTGTGCCGCTGTCAAGGGGCGCCGATGGTTCCATTACAACCCAGTTTACGATGACGACGATCGAAGAGCTCGGACTTCTGAAGATGGACTTCCTGGGACTACGAACCCTCACGGTGCTGCGTGATGCCGTGAAGCTTGTAAAACAGAGTACAGGAAAAGAGATTAATCTCGATCAGATTGATTTTGATGATAAAAAGGTTCTGGCATCCATTGGAACCGGCAAAACGGACGGTGTGTTCCAGCTGGAAAGTGCAGGAATGAAGAACTTCATGAAGGAACTGAAGCCACAGAACCTTGAAGATATTATTGCCGGGATTTCCCTGTACCGCCCGGGACCGATGGACTTTATCCCGAAATATATTAAGGGAAAGAGCAATTTTGGAACGGTTACCTATCTGTGTCCACAGCTTGAGCCGATTCTGTCACCGACCTACGGCTGTATTGTTTATCAGGAGCAGGTAATGCAGATCGTACGTGATCTGGGTGGCTATACCCTTGGGCGAAGCGATCTCGTGCGCCGTGCCATGAGTAAGAAAAAGCAGGCCGTGATGGAAAAGGAGAGGGCGAATTTCGTCTATGGAAATCCGGAGGAGGGCGTGCCCGGATGTGTGGCAAACGGCATCCCGGAAAATGTCGCCTCGAAGATTTATGATGAAATGATGGATTTTGCGAAATATGCGTTCAATAAGTCCCATGCGGCATGCTATGCGGTGGTTTCCTACCAGACCGCATACCTGAAATATTATTATCCGGTAGAATTTATGGCAGCCCTGATGACTTCCGTGATTGATAATCCGGGAAAAGTGGCAGAATATATTATGGTCTGCCGGAGTATGGGTATTACGATCCTGCCGCCTGACATCAATCAGGGAGAAAGCGGCTTTTCCGTAAACGGCAACAGTATCCGTTATGCACTGACTGCCATCAAAAGTGTTGGACGTCCTGTGATTGATGCGGTGGTGAACGAACGGAAGGAACGTGGCGCCTACACGAATCTGCAGGATTTCATCACCCGTATGGCAGATAAAGATATCAACAAAAAGGCGATTGAAAACTTTATCAAGGCAGGCGCGCTTGACAGCCTTGGCGGAACACGGAAGCAGTTTATGAGTGCCTATGTGCAGATCATGGATCACATCGTACATGACCGGAAGAATAATATGGCGGGGCAGATAAGTCTGTTTGATATTGTGGACGAATCGGAGAAATCCAGCTATGATGTCCGGCTTCCGGATGTCGGGGAGTATTCCAAAGATATGATTCTTGCTTTTGAGAAGGAAGTGCTTGGAATCTATGTCAGCGGCCATCCGTTAGAGGAGTTTGAGGATCTGTGGAGAAGAGGCATCACGAATACGACTGCGGATTTTGTGCTGGAAGAGGAATCCGGTGAAACGAGAGTGAGGGACAATGCGCCCTGTACGATCGGTGGAATCATTTCTAATAAGAAGATTAAATATACAAAAAATGATAAAATCATGGCGTTTCTTCAGATTGAGGATCTGGTTGGAACGGTAGAGGTCATTGTTTTTCCAAGAGACTATGAGAAGAACAGCATGAAGCTTTTGGAGGATAATAAGGTCTTTATTAAGGGACATGTTTCCCTGGAGGAGGATCGCGATGGCAAGGTGATCTGTGAGGGAATTACTGCTTTTGACGAGATCCCGAAGAAGCTGTGGATTAAATTCCCTACTATGGAGGTTTATCAGGCTTCTTCCAATGAACTGCTGCAGACCCTGCAGACCTCAGACGGGCATGACAGCGTGGTGATTTATATTGAAGAAGCAAAGGCAATGAAAAAGCTTCCTCCAAGCTGCAGTGTGCAGGCCGGTGAAGAGCTGAAGGCGCAGCTTTGTGCAAAGTATGGGGAAGACAATATTAAAATTGCATGGGATATCCGCAAAGAAGTATAAAAAAGATTGAAAATGGAAAGGAAAACCAGTACAATAAAACTGTTCCGGAGCTTTTAACCGGGGTTCGGAATATGAGAGGCAGAATTAAGGAAACATCGTAACGGTGAAGGACTGATCTGTTACGAAACAATTACCAATATAGAAAATGGCAGCAGGAGCTGCCGCATGGAAAGGAACGGAGAGTTATGGCTAATCACATTAATACAATCGGAGTGCTTACAAGCGGTGGCGATGCACCCGGTATGAACGCAGCAATCCGTGCAATAGTGCGTAAGGCACTCTGCAATGGTGTTAAAGTAAAAGGAATCAAGAAGGGCTATCAGGGACTTCTGAATGAAGAAATTGTGGAGATGGAGAAGAAGGATGTTTCTGATACCATCCAGCGTGGCGGAACCATTCTCGGAACAGCCAGATGCCTTGAGTTTAAACAGGAAGAGGTTCAGGAGCAGGCAGCAGAGATCTGCCGGAAGCATGAAATTGACGGACTGGTAGTCATTGGCGGTGACGGCTCTTACCGTGGTGCCCAGGCACTTTCCAGACATGGAATCAACACGGTCGGACTTCCGGGAACCATCGACCTTGATATTGCATGTACCGACTATACCATCGGATTTGATACCGCAATTAATACGGCGATGCAGGCCATTGATAAGGTACGTGATACCTCATCCTCCCATGAGCGGTGCAGTATCATCGAGGTAATGGGACGTAACGCCGGTTATATTGCCCTGTGGTGTGGCGTGGCGAACGGTGCCGAGGATATTCTGCTTCCGGAAAAGTACGATTACAACGAGCAGGCACTCATCAACAATATTATCAACAGCCGTAAGCGCGGCAAGAAGCACCATATCATCATCAATGCCGAAGGAATCGGCCATTCGACTTCCATGGCGCGCCGTATCGAGGCTGCAACCGGAATGGAAACCAGAGCAACCATCTTAGGCTACATGCAGCGTGGCGGATCCCCGACCTGTAAGGATCGTTTCTACGCTTCCATTATGGGTGCTTATGCGGCAGACATCCTCTGCGAAGGAAAGACCAACCGTGTCGTAGGCTATCGTCATGGCGAGTTCCAGGATTTTGATATCGAGGAAGCATTAAATATGCAGAAGGAAATTCCGGAATACCAGTATCAGGTAAGCCGTCTGCTTTCCCAGTAAAATGAGCCTGCGAATCGTTACTGGAGCGAGATATGAGTGAACAGTAACTGCGAAAGGAAGTTTTATGATTACAAGTCTGAATAACGGGCGGATCAGGCATGCGATCCAGCTAAAGGAAAAGAGCCGGACACGGAACGAGGAAGGGCTTTTCGTGGCGGAAGGATTCAAGATGTTTGAGGAAGCACCGCTTTCAAAAATCAGGGAAATATACTGCCGGGAGGATGTCTGGCAGAGAATGGAGGAGTCTTATCGAAAGGCTCCTCCTGATAAATTATCAGGAATTTACGAAAAGCTCATGACCTGTCAGAAACAGGGAACTGTTGTGGAAACCGTGGCGGAGGAGGTATTCCGGAAGCTGTCGGATACCCAGACCCCTCAGGGGATTTTTTTCCTGATGGAAAAGATGACCTATGACCTGTCTGATCTTCTTAGGGGAGCAGGCGAACGGAAGGCCCAGGAAGGGAAAAGACCATTGTTCCTTATCCTTGAGGACATTCAGGATCCGGGGAACCTGGGAACCATGATCCGTACCGGAGAGGGGGCCGGAGTTGATGGGATCCTGATGAGTAAAGGAACCGTAGATATTTATAATCCGAAGACCATCCGCTCCACGATGGGATCCCTTTACCGCGTACCGTTCCTGTATACCGGGGATCTTACACAGACCATAGGACAGCTGCAGAAGACAGGGATCCGTGTCTATGCGGCACACCTCAAAGGAACGAAATCCTACCGGGAACCGGACTATGCAGAAGGGGCAGCCTTTCTGATCGGAAACGAGGGTAACGGATTAAAGGAGGAGACCGCCGCACTTGCAGATGAATACATACGGATTCCCATGCAGGGAAAGCTGGAATCGTTAAATGCAGCAGTGGCAGCAGCTCTTTTGATGTACGAGGTGGCTGTTTGAGGAATCTGCATTTGGTTAAGGCAGAGTAAGAGTGAGAAGCACAGGTATGTGTGGTTGTGCAAAAGTGGTTACTTCGCCATATAAAAAATAGGAAAGAAGGGATTGACATGAAGCTTGGATTTATCGGACTTGGCAATATGGCAAAGGCAATGATTGGCGGCATTCTTAAAAAAGAAGTAGTGCCTGCCACGGACATTATGGGATGTGCAAAAAGTGAGGCTTCCAAAGAATATGCCTCCGGGAACTGGGGTATTCTGATAGGTGAGGATAATATTCAGGTGGCACGCTTTGCGGAGATTCTTGTACTTGCCGTAAAGCCGCAGGTTCTGCCCCGGGTGGTTGAACAGATTAAGGATGCGGTTTCAGAGGATACAGTGATTGTCAGCATTGCTGCCGGTGTATCGATGGACAGCCTTGGCAGGATGTTTGGCAGAAGCTTAAAATTTGTCCGCTGTATGCCGAATACTCCGGCACTTGTCGGAATGGGATGCACCGGTGTGTGTTGTAATGAGCTGGTAACGAGGGATGAGATGCAGCAGAGTCTTTCTCTGTTACAGAGCTTCGGACTGGCAGAGGAAGTACCCGAGAAGCTGATGGATGCCGTGGTCGGGGTGAGCGGAAGCTCACCGGCGTATGTGTTCCTGTTTCTGGAGGCACTCGCAGATGGAGCAGTACAGGCAGGAATGCCGAGAGCACAGGCCTACCGGTTCGCTGCACAGTCCATTATGGGAAGCGCAGCCCTGGCACTTGAAACCGGGAAGCATCCGGGAGAGCTGAAGGATATGGTATGTTCTCCGGGTGGAACAACCATCGAAGCCGTACAGGTTCTGGAGGACCGCGGATTCCGCAGCAGCGTGATGCATGCGGTATCTGCCTGCGTGGAAAGATGTAGAGCACTTAGCAAAGACGAGACGTAGTCGAAGTTTGAGCTTAGTGCGAACGCTACCCGAACACTTAATGAGAGCGAGCGGAGCGAAGATCGAATTTAGTGAATGGGTAATCCCGCAAACTTGACAAGAATTAGACCATTTGTTAATATTATCCACATATTACGTAACAAGTTTGTAACATCTTGTTCATGTATAGTGGAGGAAACATCATGGATCGGAGAAAGAGGCTGTTAGTATGCCTTGCAGGATTAAGTATCTGCATGGGATTCTTACTGACAGAGGAAATAACCGTTCAGGCCGGAGAAAAGGAAGGACATGACTTTATGTGCTCCGGCGTGGGTACTGTGTTAGATCCCAATGATTTCACCGTGGACGAACCGGAGAAGCAGCAGGAAGAGCTTAATATCTATCAGAAGTTTGAAGCCGAGCAGGCACGTATGGAAACTGAGCTTGCCATGGCGAATGTCCAGAATGCGCTGAACGTCCGTGCACAGGCGAATGAAAAATCAGAGAAGGTCGGATTTCTGTATAAGGACTGTGGAGGCACAATCTTAGAGCAGGAGAACGGCTGGACGAAGATTAAATCCGGCAATGTGATCGGCTGGGCCAAGGACGAATATCTCGTTTTTGGAGAAGATGCCGAGAAGATGGCAGAGGATGTCGGGAACTGGATTGTGAAGCTCAATTCAGAAGCAGTACGTGTTAGGATGGAACCGAACGAAGAAGCAGAAACGATCTGCTACCTTGCAAAGGATGATGCGGTAGACTTTATCGAAATTGTAAACGATGAGTGGGTCAGCATCGACTATGAAGGTGCAATCGGATATGTCAGAACGGAATACATTCAGATTAATTTTCATATTGATGAAGGAGAGACGATTGAAGTGGTCCGTGCCAGAGAGCGGGAGGCGGCAGAGAGGAAGAGAATTGCGAATCGTGGCGCTGTTTCAGCAGATGCTGATGAAACAAGACTTCTGGCAGCATTGATCTACTGTGAAGCCGGCAATCAGCCCTATGAGGGAATGCTTGGTGTCGGAGCGGTTGTCATGAACCGTGTGAAGAGTCCGGCCTATCCGGGAAGCATTTACGGAGTCATTTATTCCTCCGGGCAGTTTACACCTGCCATGTCAGGAAAGGTGGCAAGGGTTTACGAAGGAAACATTCCGGATGCCTGCATCCAGGCAGCACAGGCTGCGATCAATGGCGAAACTTCGGTAGGGGGAGCAACCTACTTTAGAAGAGCCGGACGCCATGACGGCTACGTTATTGGAGATCACGTCTTCTGGTAAACACAAGACCCTGGGAGTACAGGGAGAGGGAGTAAGTATGAGTTCAATGATTACGATCTGGCTGATCGTGTTTGTCGTACTGGTCATTATCGAGATTATCACGATGGGACTTACCACAATCTGGTTTGCAGGAGGTGCCCTTGTGGCAACGCTGGCAGCAGCAGTTCATGCACCGTTGTGGGTTCAGATTGTGCTGTTCCTTGTCGTATCAGCCCTGTTACTGTTCTTTACCCGTCCGGTAGCTGTAAAATATTTTAATAAGGACCGTGTGAGGACAAATGTGGAGAGTCTGATCGGACAGCAGGCCATTGTAATCAGTGAAATTAATAATCTTCAGGGAATCGGGCAGGTGACCGTGAACGGTCAGGAATGGAGTGCCCGCAGTACCGATGAAGAAGCAGCCATTCCGGTAGGATGCGTTGTTATTATAGAGCGTGTCAGCGGAGTCAAGCTGATCGTTACACCAAAGCAGTAAAAGCAGCAGCTTTTTAATGGAGAGGAGAAAGAAATGGGAGTATTAGCAGTATTGGTTTTATTGGTTTTCATCTTTGTTCTGGTGATTTTAGCATCCAGCATTAAGATTGTGCCGCAGGCTTATGCCTATGTTGTGGAGCGTCTGGGAGCTTATCAGTCCACCTGGTCTGTTGGCTTTCATATCAAGATTCCTGTATTTGATAAGGTGGCCCGCAAGATCAATTTAAAGGAGCAGGTAGTGGATTTCGCACCGCAGCCGGTAATCACGAAGGATAACGTAACCATGCGGATTGATACCGTTGTGTTCTTCCAGATCACCGATCCGAAGCTTTATGCATACGGTGTGGAAAATCCGATTATGGCGATCGAGAACCTGACCGCAACAACACTTCGAAACATCATTGGTGAACTGGAGCTGGATCAGACACTGACTTCCAGAGAGACCATTAATACCAAGATGAGAGCTTCCCTGGATGAGGCAACGGATCCCTGGGGTATCAAGGTAAACCGTGTTGAGCTTAAGAATATTATTCCCCCTGCAGAAATCCAGAACGCCATGGAGCGTCAGATGAAGGCAGAGCGTGAGCGTCGTGAAGCCGTTACCAGAGCAGAGGGTGAGAAGAAAGCAAGCATCACGATTGCAGAAGGTAAGCGTGAAGCAGCCATTCTGGAAGCAGAAGCAGATAAGCAGTCTGCCATTCTCCGCGCAGAAGCTGAAAAGGAAAAGATGATCCGTGAAGCAGAAGGTGAAGCAGAAGCCATCTTAAAGGTACAGCAGGCAACCGCAGACGGTATCCGTATGCTGCGTGAAGCAGGAGCAGATGAGGCAGTCCTTCGCATTAAGAGTCTGGAAGCCTTCGAAAAGGCGGCAGACGGTAAGGCAACCAAGATCATTATCCCTTCTGAAATTCAGGGAGTGGCAGGACTTGCAGCTTCCCTGAAGGAAATTATTAAGAACGATTAAACTTTTATCTGTTAATCGTGACAGATGCTCTTATGAAGGAAAACAGATAACGTCTATATGGCCGGAATCTGCATGATGTGGAACAGTTACGGATAATTGAAAACTAAAACAAAAGAAGAGATGGAGAGAGAAGGCAGATGGACTTAAAAGGCAGAAGCTTTTTAAAGCTATTGGATTATACACCGGAAGAAATTCTGTATCTGGTGGATCTGGCAGCAGAGCTGAAGGATAAGAAGAAAAAGGGAATCCTTACCAAGGAGATGCATCAGGGCAAGAATATCGTACTGATTTTTGAAAAGACCAGTACACGTACCAGATGCTCTTTTGAGGTAGCAGCACACGATCTTGGTATGGAGGTGACCTATCTGGATCCTTCGGGTTCCCAGATCGGCAAGAAGGAAAGCATTGCCGATACTGCGCGTGTGTTAGGCAGAATGTTTGACGGAATCGAGTATCGTGGTTACGAGCAGACGATCGTTGAAGATCTGGCGAAGTATGCGGGAGTTCCGGTATGGAATGGATTAACCAATGAATTCCATCCGACGCAGATGCTGGCAGATGTTTTAACAATTAAAGAAAAGCTTGGAAGAATCAAAGGTGTAAAGCTTACTTATATGGGCGATGCCCGTTACAATATGGGAAATTCGCTGATGGTAGTCTGTGCAAAGCTTGGCATGCATTTTACGGCATGCACCACGAAGAGCTACTTCCCGGATGAGGCACTGGTGGCACAGTGCAGGGAAATTGCGGCAAAGAGCGGTGGAACGATCACCCTTACCGAGGAGGTTGCCGAGGGAACAAAGGGTGCCGATGTCATTTATACGGATGTGTGGGTATCCATGGGTGAGCCTTATACCGTATGGGATGAGCGGATCCGTTCCTTAAGCCCTTATCAGGTCAACCGTACCGTGATGGAAAATGCCGGATCCCAGGCAATCTTTATGCACTGCCTGCCTGCGTTCCATGATCTGAAGACCATAACCGGTAAGGAAGTCGGCGAGAAGTTTGGCTTAACGGAAATGGAAGTTACGGACGAAGTGTTTGAATCGGCTCAGTCGGTAGTCTTTGATGAGGCAGAGAACCGTATGCACACCATCAAGGCGATTATGGCAGCTACGTTATAACAGGGAGCAGATATGAAATTTACGATTGATAAACGCGAAGAGATTGATTCTACCAATCTTGAAGTTATCCGTCGGGCAAAGACCGGTGCACCGGAAGGGACACTGGTTCAGGCAGAACGTCAGATAAGCGGCAGGGGAAGAAGGGGAAGAGCCTGGGAATCTCCTGCCGGTTCTAATTTATACATGACGCTTCTGCTTCGCCCGGATGTGACGATGGAGCAGGCTTCGGTGCTGACACTGATTATGGCACTTGCCTGTCAGGAAGGAATTAAAGAGGCAACAGGACTTGACTGTCAGATTAAATGGCCGAATGACCTCGTGCTTCATAAGAAAAAGGTGGTCGGCATTCTGACCGAGGCAACGGTGTTAGAGCAGGATGAGGCTTTTCCGGAAGGAGAGACACAGAAGGAGCATCCTTATGCACTGGCCTGCGGAGTCGGGATCAATGTAAACCAGAAGGAATTTCCGGAAGAGATTGCGGACAAGGCAACCTCCCTTTTCATCGAAAGCGGCAGACACTGGAAACGGGATGAGGAAAAGCATACGGAGGAACGTCCGGAGGATGTACGTGATGCGGTACGGGATGATATTCTGAGAGCATTTGCCGTCCGGTATGAGCAGTTTTTACAGACCGCAGATCTGTCACTTATGAAGGAGGATTATATTTCCCATCTGATCAATCTGGATCAGCCGGTACGGGTTCTTGATCCGAAGGGAGAGTTCGGGGGCATCGCATTGGGGATTGACAATCATGGACAGCTTCTGGTAAAAACAAAGGAGAACGGTGTCGTACCTGTTTATGCAGGAGAGGTATCGGTGAGAGGATTGTATGAGTATGTCTGAAGCAAACAAGCCGGGACAGGATGTTCCGGAGGAAGAACGTGTTGTGCTCTGCGGAGCCAACGCGTATGATAAGAAATATTATTTTAATGAACTGTTCAAGGGAATTCCTGCTTCAATACAGGAAGAGCTCCATATTATCTGTGTGCTTTTTACCGAAGAGATCGGCGGCATCTTCACGATTGAATTCGATGAAAATGGCAATGTAGAGCTGCGGACGGAATATGCGCCGGAGGATTATCTCTATGACGATATCGGAAGCGGACTGTTAATCAGTGAAGTAAGAAGGAAACGGCAGGAGCTGTTTGAGTCCTTAAGCTTATATTACAAGGCGGTTGTGCTGCATGAGGATATGAGCGAACTGCTGGATGAAGAGGGCTTGTAGGCGGATCTGCTGTTTGAAGTCATGGTAATGATTCAGATCCTTATTCTCCAAAAAACTGGAATATATAGAAATGGGGTAACTATTCAGTATAGGTCGAAGCATTTACTGCTGAGACCGTAAGAAAATGATTCAGTAATGCAAAATCCCATCGGCGAAGCCGATTTGGAATGGATTTTGCATCGTAACTGTGAAAGTGCTGAACAGTTACGAAATGTATAAATAGGAAAGGAACGAATATGCTGCTGGTCATTGATGTTGGCAATACAAATATTACAATGGGCGTTTATGACGGAAAGAATTTAAAGACCACCTTCCGGATGATGAGCAAACAGCCCAGAACCTCCGATGAGTATGGAATTACGCTGCGCGAGCTGCTTCGTACGAATGAGGTGGAAAAGGAAGAAATCGAGGGAGTCATCATGGCAAGCGTTGTACCGAATGTGATGCATTCCCTGGTTAACGGCATTACGAAATATATTGGAAGATCTCCGATGATTGTCGGCCCCGGGGTAAAGACCGGTATCCGTGTAACCTCCGAGAATCCGCGCGAAATCGGCGCAGACCGTATTGTGGATGTGGTGGCAGCCTATGAAAAATATGGCGGGCCGGCCCTTGTTATTGATTTCGGAACAGCAACGACCTATGACCTTGTCACCGGGGATGGTTCCTTTTCCGTAGGGATTACAGCTCCCGGAATCCGGATTTCTGCGAAGGCACTCTGGGAGGATACAGCGAAGCTTCCGGAAATCGAGATTAAGAAGCCGAAGTCCATTCTGGCACAGGAAACCATCAGCAGTATGCAGGCCGGTCTTGTATACGGACAGATCGGACAGACCGAATACATCATCCGTCAGGTGCGTAAGGAAAGCGGCTATGACAATATGAAGGTGGTAGCAACCGGCGGACTTGGAAGAATTATCGCAGACGAAACGGACGAGATCCAGATTTATGACAGGGATCTTACATTGGAAGGACTTCGAATTATTTATGAGAAAAATACAGATCGGAGAGGTAACTCTTCAAAATAATACGATACTGGCACCAATGGCAGGAGTAACCGACCTGCCATTTCGTGTGTTATGTGCAGAACAGGGTGCCGGCCTTGTCTGCATGGAAATGGTGAGTGCCAAGGCGATTTATTATAAGAACCGGAATACCGAAGAACTCATGGAGACTGATCCGGGAGAGCATCCGGTATCCCTGCAGCTGTTTGGCTCGGATCCTGTAATTATCAGTGAGATGGCAAAGCGGATTGAGGAAAAGCCATTTGATATTCTGGATATCAACATGGGCTGTCCGGTTCCAAAGGTGGTAAATAATGGTGAGGGCTCGGCACTGATGAAGAATCCGAAGCTTGTCGAAGAGATTATCAGCCGTACCGTAAAGGCGATTCACAAGCCCGTCACCGTGAAATTCCGTAAAGGCTTTGATGAGGAGCATATAAATGCTGTGGAGATTGCGAGGATTGCAGAACAGAGCGGCGCCGCAGCCGTAGCGGTTCATGGAAGAACCAGGGAACAGTATTATGCCGGCAAAGCGGACTGGGATATCATTGCGCAGGTGAAGGCTGCCGTGTCCATTCCGGTATTTGGAAACGGCGATGTGACGGATGGAAAATCTGCGGCAGCTCTTTTGCAGCAGACCGGCTGCGATGGGGTGATGATTGGGCGTGCCGTCCGTGGAAATCCATGGATTTTCCGGGAGATCAATCATTATCTGGATACCGGTGAACTTCCGGAACGTCCCACTGCGGATGAGGTATGTAATACAATTCTGCGTCATGCACAGATGGAGCTTGAATTAAAGGGAGAATATACGGCAGTGCGTGAAATGCGTAAGCATATTGCCTGGTACACGGCAGGCTATCCCCGTTCGGCAGCACTGCGCAGAAAGGTGAATGAAATCGAAGATTTTGAGGCCTTAAAGGAGACGGTGCAGCAGATATTTACAGAGTAATTCAATCCGGGTGGGCTGGTAAATGTGTCAGTGACTCTGGAGGTAATATGTCAATCCGGCAGAATGGACTTCTAATTTAAGAATAACCGGCATACTCTTATTCATAAGTGAGGGGAATTGTTTCCGGTTTCATGGTAACAGCCGGAGCGGATAGGCCTGATCCCCGCCCGGTGAACAGGAGCTGTAAATGTCGAAAAGACAATATCATATCTTTTACCTGATGATGCAGGCAGATGGAATTTATGAAAAGTCCGTAGAAATTCATGAAGTGAAAAGGCATCTTCCGATTCCTTCCGGCAGTGTTTCTCTTTATTATGCGCTTTGGCCGGAGTACCGGAGAAAGAGCCTGTTACGGAAGAAGCCAAAGGAATGGAAGGTTTTGGAGCTGCAAAAGGAACTGGAAAAGCTTAAGGGAAGAGCGGAATGTGATTACGATTGTTGGGAAATGCTTTATAGCAGGCAGTTTCAGGAAAAAGCGTGGCTGATGGCAGCGCAGGACCTGCCCTTCTGTATATTGCAGGCGTGGCTCTATGCGCAGCGTCCGTTTGACACCCTTTATCTTCCGGAGGAATGGAATCAGGGAATGCAGGATGCAGAGCAGTTGATGGAGCTGCTGATTCCTTATCTGCCAAGACTTAAGCAGGTTGTCTGGACGGGAGAGGAAGGAACGGTTTCAGAGAGTCTTCAGAATTATCTGTATGAAGAATATGGGATGATACTGCTTTTTGACCGGAGAATTCCGGACGGTGCGGTGGTAATCCGCAGGGCGCAGGCGTGGAAATTCCTTGACGCTACAGTGAAAAATGGGTATAATACATTAGTTCACTATGGAAATATAAGACGTATATAACTATTCAGGACTGTATTTTGGGTAGTTACAATAGAAAGATAGAATGAAAGGGCGATTGTGATGGAAGAAAAGAAAAACATACTTACCTACGAAGGTCTTCGTAAATATGAGGAAGAGCTTCACGATCTCAAGGTAGTCAAAAGACGTGAGATCGCACAGAAGATTAAGGAAGCAAGAGAGCAGGGAGACTTGTCCGAAAATGCAGAGTACGATGCAGCGAAGGACGAGCAGAGGGATATCGAAGCAAGAATTGAGGAATTAGAGAAGATCCTTAAGAATGCAGAAGTTGTTGATGAAGATGAAGTTGATCTTGACAAGATCAGTATCGGATGCCGTGTGAAGATCCGTGACCTTGAGTTTAACGAAGATCTGGATTACAAGATCGTTGGTTCTACCGAAGCAAACAGTCTTAAGGGAAAGATTTCCAATGAATCCCCTGTAGGCAAGGCCCTGATTGGACATAAAGTAAGGGATATTGTTGAAGTAGAGACCCAGGCAGGTGTTTTAAAGTACGAAGTATTGGAAATCCAGCGTTCCAATTAAGTAACAGATAAGGAGTGTTATCGTGGCAGAACAGAATAAGCAACCACAAAATAATCAGAAGCCGGAGCAGGATGTGAATCAGCTTCTGAAGGTTCGTAGAGAAAAGCTTGCAGCTTTACAGGAAGCAGGCAAGGATCCCTTTCAGATTACCAGGTATGATCAGACTCATCATACCGATGAAGCGAAGGAATTATATATTGCACATGAGGAAAAGCTTCTTGCAGGACATGCAGCTCCCAATGTAGAGGGCATGGAGGAAGCAGAAGCAAGGGAAGTGCTGAATGCTGATTACAATGAGAGAAGAGCCATCATGGATGCAGACCCGATTATGGTATCTATCGCAGGACGTATGATGTTCAAGCGTGTGATGGGCAAGGCTTCCTTCTGTAATATCCAGGATTTGAAGGGAACCATCCAGGTCTATGTAGCGAAGGACGCCATCGGCGAAGAGGCCTATGCGGACTTCAAGAAATCCGATATTGGCGATATTTATGGTATTAAGGGATATGTATTCCGCACAAAGACCGGTGAAATTTCCATTCATGCAGTGGAAATGACCATGCTGACGAAAAGCTTACAGATTCTGCCGGAGAAGTTCCATGGACTGACCGATACCGATACCCGTTATCGTCAGAGATATGTCGATTTAATCATGAATGCCGACAGCAAAGGGGTATTCATTAAGCGTTCCCGGATTATTAAGGAAATCCGCAAGTTCTTAGATGGCAGAGATTTCATGGAAGTCGAAACACCGATGTTGGTATCCAATGCCGGCGGCGCAGCCGCAAGACCTTTTGAAACCCATTATAACGCACTGGATGAAGATGTGAAGCTTCGTATCTCTTTGGAATTATATCTGAAGAGACTGATCGTTGGTGGTCTTGAAAGAGTATATGAAATCGGACGAGTATTCCGTAATGAGGGTGTAGATACCAGACACAATCCGGAATTTACCTTAATGGAGTTATATCAGGCTTATACCGATTACGAAGGAATGATGGAGCTGACCGAGTCCATGTTCCGTTATCTGGCAGAAGCAGTGCTTGGTACAACCAGATTTGTATATAACGGCATCGAACTGGATTTTGGCAAGCCGTTTGAACGGATTACCATGATTGACTGCATTAAGAAATATGCAGGGGTTGACTTTGATGCGGTAACAACCGATGAAGAAGCCAAGGCAATTGCCAGGGAACACAACGTTGAATTTGAAGACCGTCATACCAAGGGCGATATCGTGAACCTGTTCTTCGAAGAATACTGTGAGGAAAATCTGATCCAGCCAACCTTCGTTACCGACCATCCGCTTGCAATCTCTCCGCTTACCAAGAAGAGACCGGATGACCCGAACAAGGTAGAGCGTTTCGAATTATTTATCAATACATGGGAAATGTGTAATGCTTATTCCGAGCTGAACGATCCGATTGACCAGAGAGAACGCTTCGCTGCACAGGATGCTGCATTTGAAGCCGGCGATGAGGAAGCAAACCATACCGACGAGGACTTCCTGAATGCGCTGAGCATTGGTATGCCTCCGACAGGCGGTATCGGCTACGGCATCGACCGTCTGGTAATGCTGCTTACCAACAGCCAGGCAATCAGGGATGTGTTATTATTCCCGACAATGAAGACCCTGGACCCAAAGAAGGCTGAAAACAAAGCCGAAAAAGCAGCGGTAAATGGTTCTGCAGAGGATGCAACCGTGTCCGCGCCAAGCGTACAGATTGATCTTTCCAAGGTGAAAATCGAGCCGTTGTTTGCAGATGATGTAGACTTTGAGACATTCAGCAAGTCTGATTTCAGAGTGGTTAAGATCGAAGCCTGTGAGGC